>Ga0308414_1000070_pt1 | contig 55732 bp, 54 predicted proteins | sample HotsprSampleOS50_FD_205667 | JGI IMG/M metagenome (GOLD analysis project Ga0308414, IMG submission 205667) | Hot spring phototrophic mat microbial communities from Octopus Spring, Yellowstone National Park, Wyoming, United States - 20090730_OS50 ... | reverse complement strand
TTCGGTTGAATCGTTCGGCGTGGGCGTTCATCTTCGGGTTTTTGGGGTAGGTGTACCAGCGCTTGATGCCGCGCGCTCCTCGAGGAGCTGGGCGAAGTCGGCCTCGAACTCACTGCCCTGGAGACACTAGGTAGTGCGATGCCATGCCTAGCGCACCAAGGGCCAAGGAGCACGTGGCGTTTGCTCTTGCCAAGATTGGGGTAGAGCGTGCGGCGCGAGACACCGAAGGCGTCACGGGTCGCGGCCAGGCCGTGCTTGTTGAAAAAGCGCAGGATTTCAAAACGTCGTTGGGCATCTTTGGGCGTCATGTCCCAAAGATACCCCAAAGCCGCTACCCGGTAAAACCCCCGGATGCGGTAGCCGATGTGTTGCACTTGCATGGCATTCCTCCTGGTTCAGAGGAGTGCCAGAGGTTTCTGAGCTTATGCAGGGATCGCGGCGGGCGACGACGCGCTGATAGACCTCCGGCCATTCGACGATCATCGCGTGGTTGCCGGCTTTCAGCGTCACCTTGCCGGGCTTGCGCTGCACCGGTTCTTTGCTCAGTTCGTTGAGGGCGCTCCATTCGTGCCGGCGAATTGTTATCGGCGCCACGCGCGCTCATGCTGACGCCATGCTTTGATGATGCCGTTTATCGCCGTTCATACCAGGCTTTGCTGGCATTGACCACCTTGACCACCGCCAGCATCACCGGCACTTCGATCAACACGCCGACCACGGTGGCCAATGCCGCGCCGGACTCGAAACCAAACAGCGAAATCGCGGCGGCGACGGCCAGCTCGAAGAAATTCGATGCGCCAATCAGCGCCGACGGGCCGGCGACTTCGTGCTTTTCCCCGACCAGGCGGTTGAGCAAGTAGGCGAGCGCCGAGTTGAAGAAGACCTGGATCAGGATCGGCACGGCCAGAAGCGCGATGATGAGCGGTTGCTCGACGATCGCCTGCCCCTGGAAGGCAAACAGCAGCACCAATGTCGCCAAGAGCGCTGCGATCGACCAGGGGCCGATTCTTGCCAACGCGGCGGCGAAGTGCTGCTCGCCTTTTTGCAGCAGCTGCTTGCGCCACGCCTGGGCAATGAGAAGCGGGATGACGATGTAGAGCACGACCGAGGTGATCAGCGTCTGCCACGGCACGGTGATCGCCGAGATGCCGAGCAGAAAACCGACGATCGGCGCAAAGGCGAACACCATGATCGTGTCGTTCAACGCGACCTGCGACAGCGTAAACAGCGGATCGCCGTTCGACAGCCGGCTCCAGACGAACACCATCGCGGTGCAGGGTGCGGCAGCGAGCAGGATCAGGCCGGCGACATAGCTGTCGAGCTGTTCGGCCGGCAGCCAGGCGGCAAACAGATGGCGCACGAAGAGCCAGGCGAAGAACGCCATCGAAAAGGGCTTCACCAGCCAGTTCACGAAGAGCGTCACGCCGATGCCTTTGAGATGGCGTTTGACTTCGTGCAAGGCGCCGAAATCGACCTTGACCAGCATCGGGATGATCATCAGCCAGATCAGTAGGCCGACCGGGAGGTTGACCTGGGCCACCTCCATGCGGCCAAGCCACCGGAACGGCGTGGGAAAGAGCTGGCCGAGCGCGATGCCGGCGATGATGCAGAGAAACACCCAGACGGTGAGATAACGCTCGAACGTCGAAAGCTGCGCGCCCGCGGCGACTTTCGCAGTGACTTCGCATTGCGCTGACATCTCAAGACTCCTCGTGGATGCGCCGCGCCGCCGCGGCGATCGCCTCAGGCGACATCGTCTCCAACGGCAGCGCGAGGAAGGCTTCGATACGCCGCTTCAGCGCCTGATACGCGGCTTCGAAGGCCGCGCGGCGCGCCTCGATGGGTTCGACGTGCGCCGGATCGGGAATGCCCCAATGCGCAGTCGTCGGATGGCCGGGCCAGACAGGACAAGGCTCCCGGGCCGCGTTGTCGCAGACGGTGAAGATGAGGTCGAAACTCGGCGCATCCGGCGCGGCACGCGAAGCGAACTCATCCCACGATTTGCTGCGCGCCCCGTCACACGGCACGCCGTGCCGCTTGAGGGTTTCGAGCGCGAGCGGATTGACATCTCCGACGGGCTTGCTCCCAGCGGAATAGGCCTTGATGCGGCCCTTGCCGAGGTGGTTGAAGAGCATCTCGCCCAGGATCGAGCGGGCGGAATTGCCGGTGCAGAGCACGAGAACGTTCAGGGGCATAGTGGTTTCCTTGTCAGACAGGGTTGGCCATGGCAGCAGTTTTCGGTGAGATAGGCGATCAGCTCATCCATCGCCGGGAAATTCGCAAAGTAGTAGATGAAGCGGCGCTCCTGGCGTGACGACACGAGGCCGGAACGCGCGAGATGGGCGATGTGGAAGGAGAGCGTCGCCGGTGCAAGCCCTAGAGCCTTGGCGATGGCGCCGGCATTCATGCCGTGCGGCCCGGCCTCGACCAACAAACGAAAGATGCGCAAACGGCTCTCCTGTGCAAGCGCGGCGAGTTTGACGACGGCGGCCGCAGCATCCATTCCACGTTTCCATGAATATCGAAATTATCCGCTATTTTAACCCAGGTTGTGCAACCCCTTTCTCATTTGCAGAAAAAACGATACGTAACTGCGTGGCGTCTGTTAGCTCAAATGATGATGCAGATGGCAAAGGTTATTGGGGATCGGTTTCGGAGTGGGGCGATGGCCTTGTCGGCGGTAAAGGGAGCGTCTCCCGTTGAATAGCCACCACTGCAATTAGGATCAGTGTTCCTCCTAGCCACTGGGTGAGACCGAGTGTTTCATTTAGAAGAACATACCCTGCAAGCGCGGCAAAGAGCGCTTCGCTGGCCATTACGACCGCAGCGTCAAAGGGTTGTGTGTGGCGTAAGGCGATAACTTGCAGGGTAAAGGCAATGCCAACCGAGAGCACACCCCCATAAAGTAGGTGCGGCAAGGCGGTAAGCAGTCCCCTACCATCCCAAGGCTCGAGCAGCAAACCAGCGAAGGTGGTTAGAAGGGTACAGACGGTATATTGCCCAAGCGCAAGCAGAAAAGGGGCGGCTCTTTGGGTGACACGGGCAAGTAGCAGCAGGTGGCCAGCCCAGAAAAAGGTGCTCGCGATGATCCAGAGATCGCCCGGATGAAGCGTTGAGACCCCTCCTGTCAGGAGATAGCTTCCTACCAGTGCCACCGCGGTCAAGGGCAGGGTGCGGGCCGGCGGTCGGACGCGCCACAGCAGCCAGGTCAGAAGAGGGACAAGCGGAATATAGAGCGTGGTGAGAAAACCGGCGTTACCCACAAGGGTGGCGGCTACCCCAATCTGTTGTAGGACAATGCCACCAGTGAGCAGCAGGCCCAAACCAAGGACTTCAAACCAGGGAAACGGCCCTGAAAGTAACCCCTTTTGCCATTCACGCAAAGCCAATGGGGCAATGACTAACCCCCCAAGCGCAAAGCGAAGACCGGTGTAGAGAAGTGGCCCCACGTGCGCCATTGCCGCCTGTTGGGCAACAAAGGTTGTCCCCCACAAACAGGCGGCTACAAGGAGCAGGAGGTTGGCCTTTTTCCTGGTCATGGGGCATTAGGTGAGAGAATGTCCCACCATTTGCCCAAGCAGGCAGCGGGCGCTCATCCGTTAGCTGTGAGCCAACCGCTCAAACTGCGCTTTGACCTGGGCATGCTCGGCAGAGAAACGATCGAGCCGCTCGCGCTCTTGGGCCACTACTTCTGCAGGGGCTCGGGAAAGGAACGATTCGTTGGCTAGTTTCTGCTGGGCTCGGGCGATCTCTCCCTCCAAACGCTTGAGGATCTTGCCTAACCGCTCCAGTTCGGCTTGGCGATCAATCGTGACATCAAGCATCCACTGACCTGCGGCAGCAACTGCCACTGGGGCTAGCCGGTCTTCAGGGAGGACATCGACAACGCGCACCGATTCGACGCGGGCTAGTGCTGCCAGATAGGGGGCGATCTGCTCAGTCTCCTCGGCTGGGAAGCCAGCCACCAGAAGGGGGACCCGTTCGCTGGGAGCAAGGCCCATTTGGGTCCGCATGCTGCGTACCGCATTGACGATCGCTTTAAGGCGGGCAACGGCAGCTTCCGCTTCTGGGTCTAACCGACGAGGGTCGGCGACCGGGTAGGGGGCGAGCATGATCGAATCGACCTCTTTGCGCTGAGCTACCGGAGCAACGGCTTGCCAGAGCGTTTCGGTTATGAAGGGAATGACAGGATGGGCAAGGCGAAGGGTAGCCTCCAGTACGCGCAGTAACGTCCGACGAGTAGCGCGCTGCTGCGCAATACTGCCGTTTTTTAGTTGTACTTTGGCCAGTTCTAGGTACCAGTCACAGTATTCATCCCAGACAAACTCATAGAGCGTACGCGCCAGAAGGTCGAAGCGGTAGGTGGTCAGATGATGGTCGGCATCAGCCTTAGCTCGCTGTAACGCTGAGTCGATCCAACGGTCGACAAAAGAGAAGTCAAGATAGTCGCCTGTGCACGCCGTTTTTTCATGCTCTTTGCAACCGCAGTCGTATCCCTCGGTATTCATGAGGACAAAACGGCTGGCGTTCCACAGTTTATTGCAGAAGTTCCGGTACCCTTCGCAGCGGTTGAGGTCGAACTTGATGTCTCGACCAGGGGAAGCGAGGCTGGCAAAGGTAAAGCGCAGGGCATCGGCGCCAAAGGCAGGGATACCGTTGGGGAACTCCTTGCGGGTGCGGGCGGCAATCGCTTCGCTCTGTTTAGGGTTCATCAAACCAAAGGTGCGCTTGTCAATAAGCGCTTCCAGCGTGATGCCGTCGATGAGGTCGATCGGGTCGAGCACATTACCTTTCGATTTCGACATCTTCTGCCCTTCGGCGTCGCGGATGAGGCCATGGACATAGACGTCGCGAAAGGGGATTTTGCCGGTGATGTGGGTGGTCATCATCACCATACGCGCAACCCAGAAGAAGATGATGTCAAATCCCGTCACCAATACGGAACTAGGCAGGTAGAGATCGAGCGCCGGGTTGGAGCGGGCGGGGTATTCCGGGGTCCAATCCAGCGTGGAGAAGGGCCAAAGCGCTGAAGAGTACCAGGTGTCGAGGACATCAGGGTCGCGCATAAGTGGCCCGGTGTAGCCGTCGGCAGCAGCCAGCGCCGCTGCTTCCGCTTCGTCGTGGGCAACCCAGAAGCGGGGGGTGTCGCTGCCAAACTCCTCTTTCGGGTACCAAGCCGGGATCTGATGCCCCCACCAGAGTTGCCGGGAGATGCACCAGTCCTGAATATTGGTGAGCCACTGGCGGTAGGTCGCGGTCCAGTTCTCAGGTACGAATCGGATTTGGCCCGAATCGACGGCCGCTAACGCCTTTTGTGCAAGCGATAAACCATCAGGCGCGGCCTTGGTGGTGGCAACAAACCACTGGTCGGTCAGCATCGGTTCCAGCACCACGCCAGTACGGTCGCCGCGCGGGATCATCGATTTGTGGGGTTTGACCTCAACCAAAAGCCCTTTTGCCGCCAGCGCTTCGACCACCCGTTCCCGTGCGACAAAGCGATCGAGCCCACGGAAGGGTTCAGGAACCGCTTCGTTGAGGTGGGCGTCTGGACGCATGATGTTGATCATGGGCAGACCGTGTCGCTGGCCAACGGCAAAATCGTTGAAGTCGTGTGCCGGGGTCACCTTGACGCAGCCGGTGCCAAAGGTCGGGTCGACCGCTTCATCGGCGATAATCGGAATCCGACGCTCGGTAAGCGGCAGGATTACCTCGCGACCGATAAGGTGGCCGTAGCGCTCGTCGCTGGGGTGCACCATCACGGCAACGTCGCCAAAGAGTGTCTCCGGGCGGGTGGTGGCCACTACTACCCCCTTCTGTCCATCGATCGGTCCATCGGCAAAGGGGTAGCAGATCGACCAGAGGAACCCCTCCTCTTCCTCCGCGGCCACCTCCAGATCGGAGACGGCGGTTTTGAGTTTCGGGTCCCAGTTCACCAACCGTTTGCCGCGGTAGATCAGACCTTCCCGGTAAAGCCGCACGAAGGTCTGGATCACGATGCGCGATAGCCCCTCGTCCATCGTGAAGCGCTCACGGCTCCAGTCGGCAGAGGAGCCCAATCGGCGCATCTGCTGGGTGATGGTGCTGCCTGAGTACTCTTTCCATTGCCAGACGCGTTGCAAGAATTTTTCTCGGCCTAACTCCTGGCGCGTAACTCCCTCTTTTTCCAGCAGGCGTTCGACGACGATCTGGGTGGCAATGCCAGCGTGGTCGGTGCCGGGTTGCCACAAGACATTGTCGCCGTGCATCCGCCGCCAGCGGATCAGGGTGTCCATGATCGTCTGGTTAAAGCCATGCCCCATGTGCAGCGTGCCGGTGACATTGGGGGGCGGCATCAGGATGCAGTAGGCCCGTTTTTTGTTCGGGTCGAAGCCAGCCTGGAAGTAGCCGGACGATTCCCAATGAGCGTAGAGTGGCTGTTCGATGGCAGCCGGGTGGTAACTTTTGTCGAGTTCCATCGCGTGTCGTGTCGATTAGAAAAAGTGAATTATTATAGCCCGTCGGATCGGTTGCGCTGGTCGATCTCCCACTCCAGGCGCGCAACAACCCGTTCGGTAAGAAGTTGCAGCTCTTCGCGTACCAGCTCCTGCACTCGCTGTGCCAACCACTTGGCAAAGGCGGGGTCGCAAGGTTCGTTTCTTGATACCGTAGCAGGCTGCGGCGTGCGCGGGGATGGCCGAACCGAATGGGGCGGCTCGGTGGTTGATTTCTCGGGCTCAGCTCGGGGTGGGGTGTGGGGTTGGGGTTCGTCGACCCGGTCGGTGAGTACAGGCAGCTCATCAAATGGGACGGGAGGAAGGTCCGTTTTGTGCGTGGAGGGTAGGGTCATCGGAGCACTCCGGGTTACCGCCGTTCGGCCCGCCACCACAGCAGGACCGCAAGCAGGGTAAAGAGAAGCGAAGGAAGAGCCGCAGCAAGAGGTGGGGAGAGCGACCAGATGGTGACAAGACGGCCACTGAGCAGATTGACAAGGTAGAAGAGCACGCCAAGGAAGGTGCCGGCAAGGAGCCGCCAGCCCATTGCCGCGGTGCGGCTGTGGGTGAGGACGAACGAGATGGCCAGGGTGGCCATCACCAGCAGGGTGAGCGGCAAAAGCCATTTGCGCCAGTAAGCCACTTCATAGCTGGGGGCCTCCAGACCGTTCTTTTTGAGGAAGGCGATATAGTGCCCAAGGGCAGTGAGTTGCATTCGTTGTGGTTCGATCCACAACAGTGCCAGCGTCTCTGGGGTCAGCTCGCTTTTCCAGATCTCGTCGCGTAGCGATTCTAAAACAATTCCATCGGCCTTGAACAGGCGCCGCTCTCCAGTGGGAAAGCGCCAGCCGGGGAGATTGGGGTCGAAGTAGCCAGATTGGGCGAACTCGATTGCCGTCAGACGGCGACCCTCCTTATCGAGCCGGTAGCGCCAGACCCGCTCGATTCCATTGGGGGTGACCCGTTCGAGGTGGAGGTAGTCGTGGCCATCGCGTACCCATAATCCAGGGGTGCGGTTCTCCTCCCAGCGGCGAGCGATCTGTTCGGTAACTGGAACCACCCACTCACCAAGAAGCATCGTTAGCCCAGCGGCAATCAGCGCGGCCAGTGCTACCCGGCGCCACAGCCCAAAGGGGGAGAGGCCACTGGTGCGCAGCACGGCCAGTTCGCGATGGCGTGCCCAGTTGGCCAGCGCCACCAGCGTTCCAACAAGCAGCGCCACCGGCGCCATCTCCAGCCAACGACCAGGCTGCAGGAGCGCAGTATAGGCCAGGATCCGTCCGACCGACCAGCCCGGTTTGCCTAGCCGGTCAAGGGCATCGAGCAGGTCAAAAAAAAGGAGCAGCCCAGCCAGGGCCGCGGCAACCAGGAAGGTAGCGCGCAGCACCCCTCCGATCAGCCACCGGTCGAGTACCAGGCGGTTCATCGGATCCTCCTAAGCCGCCACCAGGCAACCGCCAGGGCAAGGAGGGCAAAGAGAAGGTGGGGGAGGAGCAACCCGGCAGCAAATGGCAGGCGTCCGCGGGCTACATAGGCTTGGGCTAGCGAAATGGCGTTGGTGTAGGCAAAGAAAAAGAGCAGCGCCACCAGTAGCGCTGCACCTTGGGTTGCGCGCGGTTCGGTTTCGGCAAGCGGCAGCGCAACCAGCATCAGGACGATCGCGGCAAGCGGCAACCCAACCCGCAACAAAAGCTCACCAGCGGCAAAGCGTTCGCCACGAGCAAGAAGAGCCACTAATAGGGGGGTATCCATCGCATGGGCCCGTTGCCCTTCCGAGACGACCGTCGGCGGGGTTACCCATAGGGCCAGGGAGGCAAAGGCGGTCACGCGAAAGGCAAGCGGGGCGGTTCCCTCTTCATAGCGGGAGCCGTTGTAGAGGATGAGCCAGCGGCCGTCGGGGCGGTTGGCGGCTTCAGCGCGGTCGGCAACGACCACGATCTGCCGCCCATCGTGCCACTGGCGGAGAAAAAAGGCCCCGATGGCTTCTTCCCCTTGCGGTGCGACAAAAAAGACACGTTCTCCGTTACGCGACTCGCGAAAGACGCCAGGTACCACCGTTTCGGTCTCGTCGCGGGACTGGGCAAGCGCCTTGAGGCGGTCCTTTTGCTGTTCGGCGTAGGGAGTAACAATTAGCGTTAGCCAGGCAACGATCAGCGCCGTGACCAGCGCAAAGAGGGTAAGGGGCAGGAGCAGCCGCGCGCGCGCAACACCCAGAGAACGCCAAACGATCCATTCGCTGTCGCGCACCCAGCGCTGCACCGTCAGAAGCGTAGCGGCAAAGGTGCTCAACAGCACGACCATCGCCCCTTTTTCGGCGATTGCCCACGGCAGGTAGGGAAAGAAGAGGTCGGCCGGTAGCTCACCTCGGGCAACCGTACCCAAAAGGCGCACCAAGAGGACGGCTGTCATCACCGCCGTGAGCGCCAGCGTCAAGAGGAGCGCATTGCGGCCAACTTCAGCTAGAATCGAACGGTCAAAGAGGCGCATCACGCATGACTGGAGACTGCCAAAAATGAAATTTACCATATCCAACCTTCCCTTCGAGCGCATCGCCGCCACCACCGTCGTCGTCCCGCTCTTTTCCGATGGCGGAGCGCTCTTTGAGCGGCTTGATCAGCTAACCCAGCACCACTTTTCTCGGTTATGGCAGCAGGAGGTCGATCGCGACAGCGTCGGTTCCCTGTTCCGTTATACGGGGTTACCGGGGCTTGCCGCAACGCGGCTTCTGGTGGTGAGTCTGGGGGAAGCGGCCAAATTTTCCTCCCAACGTTGGGCCAAGGCGGCGCAGGCAGTGGCTGCTTCGCTTGCTAACGGACCGATTGGTTCGGCAGCGCACCTGCTGGCTACCGTTGCCGTTCCTGGCCTTGACCTACCGGCTCGGCTGCGCCTGCTCACCCGCTGGTTTATGGAAGCAACGTACCGATTTGATGCTACCCTGGGCGAGAACCTCGCCAAGGTCAAAGCGCCGAAAGGGGTTGATCGGATCGAACACCTGATCGACGAACCGCCGGGCGAAGCCCATTTCCGTGCCGTTGCCGAAGGGGAGGCAGTGGCCGAAGGGGTGATGCTTGCCCGGCGTTTGGGGGACCTGCCGGCCAACGTCTGCACCCCGGAATACCTGGCCGATACGGCAAAAGACCTTGCCGAACGCTTTTCTCTGAAGTGCCGGGTTCTGGGCCGCAAAGAGGCTGAGAAACTCGGCATGGGGGCGTTTCTGGCCGTGGCGGCGGGGGCGAAACGGCCGCCGAAGATGATCGTGGTCGAATACCGCGGTTCTGCTGCGCGGGGGAGCGAGCGTCAGCCCATTGCTCTTGTGGGCAAAGGGATCACCTTCGATACCGGCGGAATTTGTCTTAAACCTGCGCAGCAGCTAGATGAGATGAAGTATGACATGTGCGGCGCGGCAGCGGTTCTTGGCACGCTTCATGCCGTGGCCCGCTTGCAGTTGCCGCTTGACCTGGTTGCGGTCATCCCAGCAACGGAAAACATGCCTGGAGGAGAAGCAACCCGCCCTGGCGATGTGGTCAAGACCCTTTCGGGAAAAACGGTCGAGATTCTCAACACCGACGCCGAGGGGCGGCTAATTCTGTGCGATGCGCTCACCTACGTGCAACGCGAATACCGGCCCCGCGCAATCGTTGATGTGGCCACCTTGACCGGGGCGATCGTCATCGCACTTGGTAAGGAGGCAACCGGTTTGATGAGCACCGACGAAACGCTGGCCGAAGCGCTGCGCCGGGCTGGCGAAGCGGCCTTCGACCGCGCTTGGCCGTTGCCGCTTTGGGAGGAGTACCAGGAGGGGTTAAAGAGCCGCTTTGCCGATTTTGCCAACATTACCGGCGACCGCGGCGCCGGTTCGATCACCGCTGCGGCCTTTCTCTCCCGTTTCATCGAACCGGGCCTGGCATGGGCCCATCTGGACATCGCTGGTACAGCGTGGCGCGGCGGGGAGCAGAAGGGGGCGACCGGACGTCCAGTGCCGCTTTTGACTGAGTGGCTGCGTACGCTTGCCGGTTCCGCTGCAGAGGGCGAAGGGAGCACTGAACCGGAGGCGGCTCCGCCCGCTGGGGATGCCTTGGCGTAGGAGGCAGGCTAGCGGCGTGCGCATTCGCTTCTTCCCCGACCAATCTGATCCGCTGGCTACCGCCGTCCAACTGATCGAACGGGCCTACCGCAGCGGGCGGCGCGTGGCGGTGCGGATCGAACCGCAACTTGCCCCGCTGCTTAGCCGCAAGCTCTGGGAGGAACGTCCTGGGGTCTTTCTGCCCAATGTGATGGCCGACGACTCGCTCGCTGCCGCCACGCCGATCCTTCTCTGCTTGCCTGAGCAGCAGGCGCCAGACGAGCGACCCGTTTGGGTGAACCTTGCCCGTTCGCTTCCTGAGACGCTGCCATCTTGCGAGTGGTGGTTCGAGGTCGTGGGAACGAGCGAAGCCGACAAAGGTCCTGCGCGCGCACGCTATCGCCGTTACAAGGCGTTGGGGTACCTTGTCGACGTCGCCAAGGGGGGAGGAACATGAAAAAGCCCGCACAGGGCGGGCTGTTGCGTTAGACGGAGGGCGAGTTCAAGCTCAGACGGCACGGGAGGATTTCTGAGCCTTAGCCCCCACCAGCTCCTTGATGCGCGCCGCTTTTCCGGAGCGCTCGCGCAGGTAGTAGAGTTTGGCCCGGCGCACGTCACCGCGGCGCACCACGGTGATCGATTCAATAAGCGGCGAATAGAGCTGGAAGGTGCGCTCGACACCAACGCCGGAAGAGATTTTGCGAACAATAAACGATGAGTTGAGGCCGCGGTTACGCTTGGCGATGACAATCCCTTCAAAGTTTTGGATTCGGGTGCGGTTTCCTTCCACCACGCGCGTGGCGACATTAACCGTGTCACCAGCGCGAAAGTTGGGGATGGTCTTTCCTTGAGTTAGGCGCTCGATCTCTTCGCGTTCCAATTGTTCCAGCAGGTTCATTGTGGCTCCTTTCAGCATCTTGCCCAGAGCAACCCGATGGGTTGATGGCGCAGTGAAAAGGTTAATTATGCCACAAAAGACCTCTGTTGGGCAACGTTGGGTAATCGGCCACCGATCGCATGTTATCGATCCCCCTTTGTTATTCTCTCAGCACCTTGCTGGGTGAGCGACTCTCCTTGCTCGGCTTCAGGGCGAGCGGACTGAGATGGGGCCTCGGCGAGAAGGTCGGGCCGCCGCTGGGCGGTACGTTCCCATTGCTGCCTCTGCCGCCATGCAGCAATCGCGGCGTGATTGCCCGAAAGGAGCACGTCGGGAACGCGCAGGCCGGCAAATTCGACGGGACGGGTGTAGTGGGGGTGATCCAGAAGTCGCCCTTGGAACGAGTCGCGACGCGCCGAATCGGCATCGCCAAGCGCCCCGGGAAGCAGCCGGATCGCGGCATCGAGAACAGCGAGCGCGGCAATCTCTCCGCCAGTAAGCACAAAGTCGCCCAGCGAAAGCTCTTCATCAACCGCTAGATCGATCACGCGCTGGTCGATTCCTTCGTAGCGACCGCACAAAAGGGTAAATGCCGCCAGGCCGGCCAGACGGTGGGCATCGGCTTGCTGAAAGGGTTTCCCTTGCGGAGAGAGGTAGATCACCGGACCGACGTAGCCCAGTGCCTCGCGCTGCGCCCTTTTGGCTGCCTCGATTGCGGCAAGGAGTGGCTCTGGCCGCATAACCATCCCCGGCCCGCCACCGTAGGGGCGATCGTCAACCTGGCGGTGGGGCGGGGGAGCAAAGTCGCGCGGATTGTGGCATACCAGCGTGTAGCACCCCTTTTTCGCTGCCCTGCCGGTGACGCCCAAATGGGTGAGCGGGGCAAAATATTCGGGAAAGAGGGTGATGAGGTCGCAGCGCACCGTTACCAATCGGGCGACCAGTCAGCAACGATCTCTCGGGCAGTTAGATCGACTGAAAGGATATGGGCGCGCACGAAGGGAATCAGTTGCTCGGTTTTGTCACGACGCACCACTAAGATGTCGTGGACGCCGGCTGAGAGGAGCTCAGTAACGCTCCCCAGCGATTCACCAGCGGGGGTGCGCACTGTGCAGCCGACAAGATCGCCCCAATAGTACTCATCGGCTTCCGGTTCGGGGAGCAGATGGCGCGGTGCGCCGACAAACCAGCCCCAATAGGCTTCGGCTGCCGTGCGGTCGTTGATCTCGTGAAACTTGACCACCCACCCCTTGCCGTGCGGTTGCAGTGACTCAAAGGTGAGCGGCTGCCACGACGACTCTGGGGCGTCGCTTCTGGGCGATACCCACCACTGTGGCATCTTTTGCCACGAAAGGGGATCGTCTCCGAAGGGGTGGAGTTTGAACCAGCCGCGGATTGCAAAGGGCGAGGTCAGCTTACCTAAGACGACTACCCCGGTCATGGCATAAAGGTTACTGGCCGCGGCGCGCCTGCTTGATCAAGCGGCTGACGGCATCACTTAGTTGCGCTCCTTTGCTCACCCAGAAATCGATCCGCTCCAGGTTCAGCGACAGCGGCTTCTCCTGGCCGGAAGCAATCGGGTTGTAGTAGCCGACCCGCTCGATGAACCGGCCATCGCGCCGATTACGCGAATCGGTGACGACCACGCTGTAAAAGGGCCGTTTTTTCATGCCGCCACGGGCAAGGCGAATCACCACCATATGTGTTGGTTCCTGTTGCGTTTTTGGAAAAGAGTAATGTTAGCACAATTTCCTGCTCTCTATCAAGGCGTTACTACCTTGCGTAGCCGTTCATAAGGGGCGTATTCGATCAGCACGCGCCCTCTCTCTGCTGGAATGACCAGGTGCACCCCAAGCGGCGCGCACGGGGCAGGACAGGTTAGGGCGTAGAGCAGATGGGTGTCGCCAGCGCCATCGACCCACCGCTGCGGCGTTCCCAAGGAGGCGAAACGGGCTGTGAGGGTCGGTTCATCAAGAGTAGCGCCAGGAATGAAGGCAACCTGCGCTAGACGTGGTCCTGTCGCCCATGATGGGTCGGTGCGCAACGGGTCAAATTCGCGTGAGACTCCTCCGCTTGGCAAAGAACGAACGGCACTGGTGGCCAACCCAGCCGCAGCTTTTTGCAGCGGTTCGGGTAGCGCGAAGTGCAGGAGGAGTTTACCGGTGATCCCCTGCGCGGCAAAGTCGGGGAGCCACCCCTCAAGCGCGAATGGTTCGCCAGGATGGCGAACGATGGCCCATTGTATGTCACTACCAAGCCGCGCACCAACCTCAGCAGGGGTAGTGGCTTCTAAGGACCAACCGAGGATCTGCCAATGATACTCATCGTGCTTCACCACCCAAGGCGGTGGGGTGTTGCGCAGCGTAACCGGTGATGGGGCAACGAAGATAATGGCGGTAGTGGCCAGTGCCGCGGCAGCGATTATGAGTAGAGCCAAGCGCAGCGGCTTCATGGCAGACGTTCGCCGATGACTACGCCACGGGACTGAAAGCGCACCGTGTAGGGAAAATCGGGCAGGCGGTCGATCCGGGTGACGAACCACTCGCCCGGCTGCGGGGGGCGCTTCTGGGTGATTCCTTGGCGGTAGAAACTAAAGCTCGGGGCACGTAGTCCGATATTGACAACCGTTGCTTCGCGGCTAGCCAGTGCGGCAGCAACAATAGGTTGTTGGAACACTTCGCCGGCCCACGGCAGCAGTCGGAATGCGGCCCAGTGGGCAAGCAGGGCGGCACTTAGCGCTGCTGCTATGGGCAGAGAGTAGGTGCGTTTCCCCCACCAAGCGGTGGCGATCAGAAGAAGCGCTGCTGCGGCACTGACCCAATCATCGGCGTGCCACGCAGCAAGCGCCCCGCTGGCTATCGCTTGGTGAAAGGCAGAGAAGGTGGATCCGTGGCTCATGAGCGCAACAAGAGGGGGAAACGCTGCGGTACCAACCAGCACCAGCGCGGCAAAGAGGGGCACGCTGGCCCACCAGCGGGGCGAGGCAGCTCTAAGATGGGCAGCAGCAAGAAGCACAAGCGGGGTCATGCCGTAGATGAGGTAGTGGGGCAGTTTCGTCTGCGCCAGTGAAAAAAAGAGTAGGACAAATGCAAACCACCCCCACAGGTAGCGGCGCAGGGCCACACGCCAATCCATGCGCAGCTTGGCCAATGCCCGAGGAAGAAGAAGGCTCCATGGCGCAAAGAGCAGCGGCAGGGCTGCGAGATAGTACCACCACGGCCCGCTGTGCCCATCACGGGAATCGGTAAAGCGCTGCAGGTTGTGTTTGAGGAAAAACCCCTCGATAAACCCCATCCCCTCCTGGGCCAACGCATAACCGTACCACGGCAAGACGATCGCGGCAAAAAGGAACCAACCGACCGGTTCGCTCAGCAGCTGCCAGGGACGCCGCCACGCACCACGCGACCAGCAGTAGAGAAGCGCCGCAGCGCCAGGGATGAGGATCGCCACAGGCCCTTTGGTGAGCACGCCCAGCGCCATCCAGACATAGGCGCGGATGAGCGGCAGGCGCCGATGCGCTTCAAAGTGACGCCAGAGATCGAACGCGGTAAGCGCAAGCCAGAGGTTAAGGAGCGCGTCTGCCGTTGCCGCACGCCCGATTGCCCACGGTCCGAGCGCCGTAGCAAGCATCAGCGCCGCAACCAGTGCTGTATCCCGACCAAAGCGGTGGCGGGCAAAGTGCCAAGTGGCCAACACCCAGGCAAGTGCTGCCAACGCCGAAGGGAGGCGGACTGCCCATTCCGATGGACCTAAGCTAACGATAGCCGCCGCTTGCAGCCAGTAGATCAGGATCGGCTTGTCGTAGCGCGGAGCACCATCAAGAGTGGGAAAGGCGTAAGCGCCAGTAGCGACCATCTCGCGGCTTGCTTCGGCAAAAGCCCCCTCATCGACGTCAAAGAGGGGGTATCCGCCCAAATTGGCTAAGAGTACCCACGCTGCGATCAGCGCCACGAACGCAAATTCGGCAACACGCCACGCGACCGGGCGCCAGGGGGTTTGCGCCAGGCGGATCGATGCATCGGGCAGGATCACGAAACCTCCCGCGTTGCCGGCATTTTCCACTCTGCCACTTCGTCGGCGGGAGTGATCGTCCGGACCTGATACTGAGGGCGCTGGGCCGTTTCATGGTAGACCCGGGTGAGCATCTCGGCTAGGACACCAGTAGTCAGAAACTGCACCCCGCTTAACACCAGAAAAAAACCGACCAGAAGAAGGGGCCGGCCACCGATCGCTTCGGCAAAAAAGAGTTTGAGGGCAAAAAGGTACGTCAGGATGAGGCTGCCCAAGGCAGTAAACCCGATGCCGATGCTGCCAAAGAAGTGACCCGGGCGAGTGCGAAAGCGCAGAAAGAAGTAGACGAAAAGAAGGTCAAGGATCACGCGCAGCGTCCGCGACAGCCCATACTTCGATTGGCCGAACTGGCGTGGGTGGTGGCGAACCACCTCTTCGGCGATGCGGCTGGGGTGGGTCACCGTGGCGACCCAGGCCGGAACGAAGCGGTGCATTTCGCCGTAGAGGGTGATGTTTTTAAGGGTGCGCGCCCGGTAGGCTTTTAGGCTGCAGCCGTAATCGTGCAGCCGTACCCCGGTGATTCGGCCAATGAGGGCATTGGCGATTCGCGACGGAAGGGTTCGCAGCCAGAAATCATCCTTGCGCTCCTTACGCCAGCCTGAGACGACGTCCAGATCCTCATCGATAAGGCGTGCCACGAGCCTGGGGATGTCGGCGGGGTCGTTTTGTAGGTCGCCATCCATGGTGACGATGATCTCCCCCCGTGCGACATCGATTCCCGCTTGCATTGCCGCAGTCTGGCGAAAGTTGCGTTGTAGCGCAACCAGCCGCACATGCGGGCCATACTGCTGTTGGGCCGTTTCGATGCGCGCGCGCGTCTGGTCGGTCGACCCATCATCCACGAGGATCAGCTCCCACGGATAGGGGAATTCGGCCAACGCTTCGTGTACGCGGGCAATGAGCGGGGCGACATTCTCCTCTTCGTTATAGAAGGGAACGACGATGGAGAGGGTATGTTCGTGGTTCATCGCGATCGGATTCCAGCAAGAAGTGCCATGAGGGCACTCACCCCAAAGAGTAAGCCGTGCGCCGCCAGCGCTACCGCGATCCCATTGGCAAGTGGGACGGCAGAAAGCGCCAATGCCGCCGCCACCGCTCCCTCATAGGGGCCAACGCCAGCTACCCCTTGCAGCGGCTGAATGGCGCCGAGCTCTCCAGCCAATGCGGCAAAGCAAAGAAGAGGAAAGGCCGGAGGTTCGGCGAGCAAGGCGGAAAAGAGGAGCGCCACGGCCGCGATTTTGACACACCAGTTGGCAATCGTCCAATGCCAGACGAAGCGGGTCTCATCGATAGCCAGCGCCAGTGCTGCAGCCATACGGCGCACAACTGACCACGGTAGATGGTTGGCAAGCGGTATGAAAAGCGGCAAGAGAAGCACCCCAACGGCCAAAAAGAGGAGCAACCCCAGCCGCCACGGCCAGAGGAGACCTGGCCAGAAGAGGAGCAGCAAACCAGCCAGAACGGTAAGGTCCTGCAGGCGCAACCAGATGAGGGTGGCCGCCGCGCGCGTGAGCGCAACGCAATGGCGGCGGTGCAGCAGAAGCGGCAAAGCGAGTTCGCCACTTCGTAACGGCAAGAGATTGACCAGAAAGGTGTGCCAAGCAAGGAGCCGCCAGGCCTGCCAGAGGGTAATGCGGTCGCGGAATTCAGCAGCTAGGCGCAGAGCGCGCAGTGCGTGGCTGAGGATGATCAGGATAAGCGGTCCAAGGAACGCTGTTGGTTCCCATTGCGCCCACGGGACGGTGGCTAAAGCTTCGCCGAAGGCGTACCACCACCAGAAAAGAGAGAGGGCGGTGACAAAGAGGGCAAGAAGGAGCCGTCGGTTCATGGCGCTCTTCTTACTTGATGGTGGACGGAGCCGCTAACGGCGGAGTTTCTCTCCACGCTTTCCAGAGCGCCAGCGCGCCGCCGATGAGCGCTGCTGCCACAACCCCCCACACTGAAGCCATTCCGCTTGGGTAGAGGCCGCGATCGAAAGGAAGGGCCAGCGTGGCCACGACGGCGGCAAGAAGGAACCAGCGATCGGCGCGCACGAGAGCACTTGGCGGAATCTGCCGGGCCAACCAGATGGCAGCCGTCATTCCAGCTAGCCCTGCGCCGCAACCGGCAAGGAGGTCGCTTGGCCAATGGGCGCCGACGGCGATGCGTGATAGCGCAACAAGAAGGGTGTAAAGCGTAGCGGCGGCGATTCCCGCCCAGGCCAAAAGAGGACGTGTTCGCGTCAATGGCCAGAGGGTGGTGATGATGGCGCTAGTTACAACCACTGCCGTAGCGGTGTGGCCGGAGGGGAAGGCACCGCTTCTCAGGCTTTTATCGATCACCACAAAGAGGTCGGGGTCGAGCACCGCAACGGGGCGCGGTTCATTGATGAGCCGCTTCAGGCCATGAACAAAGAGGGTGGTCGGGAGCAGCGCGAGTGCGGCCAGGCGAAGGGGCTGCCGCGAACACCAGGCAAAGGCAAGGAGCAGAGCCGCCGCAGCAAGCGTACTGCCCAGGTTGGTCATCCCTGCCCAGAATGGGGCGGGGAAATCGCTAGAGCGGGCGTTGATGGCCAAAAAGAGCGTCTGGTTGGCCGAACTCCCCTTGAGCACTACTCCTGTTGCAAGGCAGAGAGCGGCGGCGGCAAAAGGGAACCCGATCACTTGAGCTGCGCTTCGATCTCGGCAAAGGTGCGCGCCTTGACAAGGATCGGCAGTTCCATCCCCAACTGGCGGGCAATCTGGGTCGAAGAGAAGATGCCGCGCACCACCCACTCATCTCCCTGGCGGTCCACGACCAGCGCATGTTGCCGCCCAAGCTGCTGCAGTGTGGCGACGATATCAGCTACAGTGGCGCGGGATACCTGCTCAAATGGGAGGGCATCCAGTGCCGAGATGGGGGTCATCAGGTCAGCTACCCGGATCTCGGCCGGTTTGACGCCGTGGGTTTGGCTAAACTGCAGCGGCTTTTCGCCCAGCAGATCGGCAGCAGTGAGAATGCCGACCATCCGATCTTGATCATCGAGAACAAGCACCGACCGTACTCCCCGGCGGATCATCCGTGCTTCGGCAACAGCAATCGTCTCGTCAGGTGAGGCGACGACAGGAAGCGTGTGGGCGAAGTCGGTGAGCACCGTCATCGCTGGGGCAGAAAGGGTCACCGGCTGGTCGTTGGTTGTGGGGCGGCTTAGCCGCACGTGCTCAGGAAATGGGATCGTTGCGATCGGTTTGCCGGTCATTCGTAGCTCCTTTGTGGGTGGAAATCGCACTGCGATTGTATCGAATCTTCCCGTACAATTGCGCCATTCCCCAATTGGGCAGGAGAGGCCGCACGGCGATGGTCATGAATGATTCGATCCTTCACTTTCAAGGTGGGGTACTTTGGTCGGAGTCCCGAGAGGCGCGGATGAACAACCGCCTTGCGCAGCAGATCGGCCAATCGGTGCGTCTCAGAGCGCACGCCTGGTACTGGGTAGCGCTGGCGCCAGAGGCTACAAAGGAGGCACTTCTTGTTCCCTTGGCCGAGCTTTTAAGCGGCAAATACCAAGAGCGCCCCGCATGGCCAAGCGGCTTTCTGGTTGCGCCGCGCTTAGGAACGATCTCGCCCTGGTCGTCGAAAGCCACCGATATCCTCCATCAGTGTGGACTGACTGCAGTTAGGCGCGTCGAAATGGGGGTGGCAATCGAGGTCGACAACTGGCACGAATGTTCCGAGGCGGTTCAGCGAACGATTGCTGCCGTGCTGCACGACCGGATGACCCAATCGGTTCTGGCATCACCTGTCGAGGGGGCGCTTCTTTTTGCCCATTACCCCCCCAAACCGCTTACTACCGCTCCGGTTCTTACCCAAGGACGCCAAGCGTTAGTCGCAGCGAACGAAGCATGGGGGTTGGCGCTTTCTGCCGAGGAGATCGATTATCTGTGCGATCTCTTTACAAGGCTTGGTCGCGATCCGACCGACGTCGAACTGACGATGTTTGCCCAGGCCAACTCCGAGCATTGCCGCCACAAGATCTTCAATGCCGAATGGGTGATCGGCGGACGACCCATGCCGCAGTCGCTCTTTGCTTTGATCCGCGATACCCACTCGGCCCACCCGGAAGGGACGGTGGTTGCCTACGCCGATAATGCCGCGATCTTCACTGGCCGACCCGTAGCGTTGTGGTACCCCAATGGGGAGGGTCTTTGGCAGCGCCATGAGTGCCTGACCCACTTTTTGGGCAAGGTCGAAACCCATAACCACCCGACGGCGATCTCCCCCTTCCCTGGGGCGGCTACGGGCGCTGGGGGCGAGATCCGCGACGAAGGAGCCACTGGACGCGGGGCTTTTTCAAAGATGGGGCTAGTCGGTTTTACCGTCTCCAATCTCCATCTGCCCGATTTCCCCCAGCCGTGGGAGCGCGACCACGGCAGGCCGCAGCGGATCGCTTCGCCGCTTGAGATCATGATCGACGGACCGCTTGGTGCAGCTGCCTTCAACAATGAATTTGGCCGACCAACCCTGTGCGGTTACTTCCGCACCTATGAGCGTGAGGTGCAAGGGGAGGTGCGCGGCTACCACAAACCGATCATGATCGCTGGAGGAGTGGGGGCAATCGTTGCCGAGCAGAGCCACAAGGTCGGGTTCGCTCCTGGGACGCTGCTCGTTCAGCTTGGCGGGCCAGGGATGCTGATTGGCCTGGGAGGCGGAGCGGCATCGTCGATGGCCACCGGAGCCAACGACGCCGAACTCGATTTTGCGTCGGTGCAGCGCGGCAACCCTGAGATGCAGCGCCGCTGCCAGGAGGTGATCGACCGATGCTGGGCGCTTGGGCCCGACAACCCGATCCTTTCGATCCACGATGTCGGGGCGGGCGGCCTCTCCAATGCCCTTCCCGAACTCGTCGATGGGGCCGGGTTGGGCGCTCGAGTGGTGCTTCGGGCGATTCCGATCGAAGAGCCAGGGATGAGCCCGCGCGAGATTTGGTGCAACGAGGCTCAGGAGCGGTACGTGCTGGCGATCGACCCTGCCGCCCTCTCCCGTTTTGCCGAGATCTGTGCCCGCGAGCGCTGTCCCTTTGCCGTGGTCGGTGAAGCAAGCGAAGATGGGCTGCTGGTGGTGCACGACGATCTTTTTGGCAACGACCCGGTAGCCATCGCGATGGAGGCGCTCCTTGGTAACCCGCCGCGGATGAAGCGAGTGGTCGCCTCGCGAACCATTTTCTTGCCCCCGTTTGACCCGAGCACGCTCTCCCTTGCCGAAGCGATCCACCGCGTCCTTGTCCATCCGGCGGTTGCCAGCAAGAAGTTTCTGATCACCATTGGTGACCGGACGGTTGGTGGGCTTACCGCCCGCGACCAGTTGGTGGGGCGCTGGCAGGTGCCGGTGGCTGATGTGGCGGTGACTGCTTGCGATTTCGTCGGTTTTGCTGGCGAAGCGATGGCCATAGGGGAGCGCACCCCAGTAGCGATCAACGATCCAGCCGCCTCGGTGCGCCTGGCGATCAGTGAAGCGGTTACCAACCTGGCTGCAGCCGATGTTCGCGGTCCGCTTACCGCGGTGAAACTCTCGGCCAACTGGATGGCCGCTGCGGGTCACCGCGGAGAAGATGCCAACCTCTACCAGGCAGTTGCCGCCGCGCGCAATTTCTGCCTGGCCACCGGATTGGCGATCCCAGTGGGGAAGGATTCGCTGTCGATGAAAACGGTGTGGCGCGACCCCGTGGACGGTCAAGAACGGGCAGTGATCTCCCCCGTTTCGCTTATTTGCACCGCTTTTGCGGCAGTGGCCGATATCCGCCGCACGCTCACCCCGGTACTTGACCGCGAAACGCCGCAGACAGAACTGGTGCTGATCGCTCTCGATGGCGGGCGCAACCGCTTGGGGGGGTCGATCCTAGCTCAGGTCTGCGATTCTCAAGGCGAGTCGCCGCCCGATTGTGCCCCTGAGGCGCTCGTGGCCTTCTGGCAAGCCATGCAGGAACTCAAAGCGGCAGGACTGCTCCTTGCATACCACGATCGCTCCGATGGTGGGTTACTGGCGGCTGCTGCTGAAATGATGTTTGCCTCGGGGGTTGGGGTCACGCTGCAGCTCGACACCGTTGGCTTTGACCGGGCGAGCCACGACATCGACTACACCAAACGCCCCGATACGGTGGTCGGACGCCGACACGATGCGCTCATGGCTGCCCTCTTTACCGAAGCGCCTGGGGCGCTTATCCAGATTCGTCGCAGCGACCGCGACGCCGTGACCGCCATTTTGCGAAGCCACCGGCTTATCCACCATTTTGTTGGCACGCTCAACGGCTACGATGAGCTGCGTATCTGGTACGAAGGGGAGCTGCTTTTTGCCGAGAGACGAACTGTGCTGTGGCAGCGCTGGAGTGAAGTGAGCCGGCGCATCGCGCGGATACGCGACGATGAGACGTGTGCCGAGGAGGAGTTTGCTGCGCTTTCTGATGCTGCCGACCCGGGGTTACATTGCCTGCTCACCTTTGACGCCGATGAGGATGTTGCCGCCCCGTTTATTGCCACCGGTGCCCGCCCGCGCGTGGCCATCCTACGCGAACAGGGGGTCAATAGCCACCGCGAAATGGCTGCTGCTTTCGATGCTGCGGGATTTGCGGCGGTGGATGTGACGATGACCGACCTCATTGCTGGGCGTCATAACCTGGAGCCATTTGTCGGGCTGGCTGCCTGCGGTGGCTTCTCTTATGGCGACGTGTTGGGGGCTGGGCAGGGTTGGGCGAAAGCGATCCTCTTTAATCCTGCGCTCAAAGAGGCGTTTGCCCGCTTCTTTGCCCGCAGCGATACCTTTGCGCTTGGGGTGTGCAACGGCTGTCAGATGATGGCTCATCTGGCGCCGATCATTCCCGGGGCGGACCATTGGCCGCGTTTTGTGGTCAACCGCTCAGAGCGGTTCGAAGCCCGTTTTGCCCTGGTCGAGATTCTTCCCTCGCCCTCGCTCTTTTTTGCCGAGATGGCTGGGGCGCGGTTGCCGATCGTTGTCTCGCATGGTGAGGGGCGGGTCGAATGGGCGCGGCCTGAGGCGCGGGAGCAAGCAATCGCCACCCTTCGTTACATCGACCACTACGGGATGCCCACCGAACGCTACCCGTTTAACCCCAACGGTTCTTCGGGCGGCGTCAATGGCTTTACCACCCCTGATGGGCGCTTCACGATCCTGATGCCCCATCCTGAGCGCGCCTTCCGGACGGTGCAGTGGAGCTGGGCCCCGGAAGGTCTGGGGGAGAAGAGCCCCTGGTACCACCTCTTTGCTAACGCCCGCCGCTGGGTGGGCTAGCGTTTTGGACCATTTCGCGGTATCATAGAAAATATTGCCGAAGTGGGGCATTTCCCCCTTCGCCATTTCGGAGGTGAAATGGGCGGGTTCGCCCATTTTTTATTTGGAAAGCGATGAGCGCACTGGAACCTTTGATCGAACGGGTCACCGTCGGGCTCGGTTATGAACTCCTCGACCTGGAGATGAGTCCCAGGGGTCGGCTGATTCGCGTCTTCATCGACGCCCCCCACCCCATTACGCTCGATGACTGCGAGCGGGTGAGTAACCAACTGCAGCGCCTCTTTGAAGTCGAGGGGATCGACTACGATCGGCTCGAAGTCTCCTCGCCGGGGCTCGACCGCGTCCTGAAAAAGCCCGACCATTTCGTGCGCTTTTGCGGTGAACGGGCGCAGGTGCGGACTAAGGAGCCAATTGCTGGGCGGCGCCACTTCGTCGGAGCGATTGCCGCAGTGGACGAGGGGGGCGTGACCCTGACGCTCGATGAGGGAGTGGCCGTGGTGATTCCGTGGCCGCTTCTGGAAAAGGCGCGGTTGGTGCCCTCCTTTGCTGCCAAGAGATAAAAGGAGCCGTCATGAGTCGGGAATTGTTGCTGTTGGTCGATGCTCTTGCCCACGAAAAGGGTGTCGATAAAGAGGTGGTGTTCACTGCCCTAGAGTCAGCGCTGGCTTCAGCAACCAAAAAACACCTTCACGAAGATGCCGACGTGCGCGTCTTCATCGACCGCCACTCGGGTGCGTACCGGGCCTGGCGACGCTGGCTGGTGCTGCCTGATGCTGAAGTGAAAAACGACGAGCGGGAGATGGGTTTGATCGACGCCCGTGAGATCAACCCCCAGATCAAGCCCGGTGACTACTACGAAGTGGAGATCCCCGTAGTCGAGCTTGGACGGATCGGTGCGCAGACGGCCAAGCAGATCATTCTGCAAAAGATGCGCGAGGCAGAACGCGAGCAGATGCTCAAGGAGTTTCTGGCTCGCGAAGACCGTCTGGTTAATGGGGTGATTAAGCGCATGGAGCGGGGTAACGCCTATGTCGAAATCGGTCGGCTCGAAGCGATCCTGCCGCGCGAAGAGATGATTCCCCGCGAAGCGCTGCGCGTTGGCGACCGGATCCGGGCGGTAATCAAACAGATCGACCGTCAGGCACGTGGGCCGCAGATTGTCTTGTCGCGCACTGCCCCGGAGTTCGTCGTTGCCCTCTTCGAGCTGGAGGTTCCCGAGATCGAAGAGGGGATTATCGAGATTAAAGGGTGCGCCCGTGACCCGGGGCTGCGGTCGAAGATCGCCGTCCACTCCAAAGATCCGCGCCTTGATCCGGTTGGGGCCTGTGTGGGGATGAAGGGGGTCCGGGTGATGGCAGTTCGCCAAGAGATCGCGATGGAGCACATCGACATCATCGTCTGGTCGCCCGACCCCGCCCAGTTTGTCATCGCGGCGCTGCAACCGGCGGAGGTCGTCTCGATCGTTGTGGACGAAGAAAAGCATGCCATGGACGTGGTCGTCGATGATGCAAACCTTGCTATTGCCATCGGTCGCGGCGGGCAAAATGTCAAGCTTGCTTCTGACCTTACTGGCTGGACGATCAACCTGATGAGCGAATCGGAGGCCAACGAGCGGCGCGAGGCCGAGCGTCTGGCGCTTCTCCAGCTCTTCATGACCAAACTCGACGTTGACGAGACGCTGGCCGCGCTCCTTGTTGATGAGGGGTTTACCTCGCTTGAGGAGATCGCTTACGTCCCGGTTGCTGAGATGCTGGCGATCGAAGGATTGGACGAAACGATCGTCCAGGCACTGCGCGAACGGGCCCGTAATGCGCTTTTGACCGACGCTATTGCCGAAGAGGAGGCGATCGAGCGGATCGAGCCCGAGCTCCTTGCCTTAGAGGGAATGGATCGCCAGCTGGCCGTAAAGCTTGCTGAATCGGGGATCGTGACCCGTGACGATCTAGCCGAACTCGCTACCGACGAGCTCGTCGAGATAGCGGGTATCGATGCCGAACGGGCTGCCGCGCTGATCCGTCAAGCGCGGGCCCATTGGTTTGCCTGAGGGAGAGTGGTGCGATGGACCACGACAATGTGACTACCTTTGCCCGGGAGTTGGGCGTACCGGTCGAGAAGCTCTTGACGCAGCTCAAGGAGGCGGGTGTAGCGGTTACTGCCGCCGACTCCCCCCTTACTGCTGCCGACAAGGCACGGCTCCTTGACTTTTTGAAACGGCAGCATGGCGCTGGTGACGAGAAGCGCATTACCCTCAAGCGCAAGGAGACCACGGCGATTCGCGCTACCGATGCTTCCGGGCGCGCCCGTACGGTGCAGGTGGAGGTGCGCAAAAAGCGGGTTTTGGTCAAGAAGGAAGAGGTGCTGGCCAAAACCCAGGAGGAGCGAGCCAAACTGCAGGCCGCGCTCCGCGGCGGGGAAACGCAACCAGCGGCTGCACCCACACCCCTGCCCCAGTCGGATACTGCCGCGCAGGCCACAGTTGCTCCAGCAGAACCAGCGGAGGTATCTCCCCAGCCTATTACCCCAGAAGCGGCTCAAACACAACCACAACCGGCAGCGCCACCCGCGCCAGAGGTGGGTGGCGTAACCAGCGCGGAAGTGTCGCCCGAACCGCCTGCTTCCCCTGGGCCAGTTGCCTTAAAAGAACCAGTTGCTGCAGCAGCGGTTGCGGATCAAGCCGTGGCCAAACCGATAGAGACGGAACAGTCTGTCCCCTCGGCCAAGAGAGAAAAAGGGGGCGCCAAACGGGAAATTCCAACTGCGTCGTCCGAAAAAAGATCTGAAGACGCTCTTGCTACCCCCCAGCCGACAGCGAAGAGGGCAGGTGAGCGGACACTTCATGCCGTGCTTTCGGCCGAGGAGATCGAGCGTCGGCGCACTGAAGCCGAACGTCAAGCAAAGCTTCGGGCGATCCAGGAGTCTGAGCTTCGTGCGCGGCGCGAGCGGGAAGCGGCCCGTCTGGCCGCAAAACAGCAGGCCGATGAGGCCGAGAAGATCCGCGCGGCCAATGCTGCTGCAGCTGCCATTTCCTCAGCACAAGGGGCAGCAGCAACCGCGGCAGTTACCGAAGCAGTGAGCGGCGAAGCTGCCACTAAGAGCAAAGAGAAAGACAAGAGCAAGAAGAGCAAAGAGAAGGAACGCGAAGAGAAAGAGAAGGCAGCGCGCAAAGCTGGCCTGAAAGTGCGTGCCTTTGATGATGTCGATGGCTCGTGGAAAGGGAAGGGGGTCAAGAAAAAGAGCGGTCGACGCAGTGACAACGAGACCCACGCTTTTCAGGCGCCAGCTGAACCTGTGGTGCGCGAAGTTTACGTGCCCGAGACGATTACCGTTAGCGAACTGGCCCACGCGATGGCTGTTAAAGCGGTCGATCTCATTAAGACCCTGATGCGAATGGGGGTGATGGCCACGATTAACCAGGTGCTCGACCAGGAAACGGCGATGCTTGCCGTAGAGGAGATGGGCCACAAGGCGGTGGCAGCACAACTCGACGATCCCGATGCCTTCCTTGAGCATTTCGGCGAAGAGCTTGACCGGACCCCTGAGCCGCGGCCGCCTGTGGTCACCGTGATGGGGCACGTGGATCACGGCAAAACGTCGCTACTGGACTACATTCGGCGCACCAAAGTGGCTGCTGGCGAAGCAGGGGGGATTACCCAGCATATTGGCGCCTACCATGTCGAGACGCCGCGCGGGGTGGTGACTTTCCTTGACACACCGGGTCACGAGGCCTTTACCGCAATGCGGGCGCGGGGGGCTCAGGCTACCGACGTCGTTGTACTCGTGGTAGCCGCTGACGACGGGGTGATGCCGCAAACTAGGGAAGCGATCCACCATGCCCGGGCCGCCAACGTGCCGATCGTAGTGGCCATCAACAAGATCGACAAACCCGAAGCCAACCCAGATCGGGTCCGCCAGGAACTGGTAGCCGAGGGGGTGATCCCCGAAGCCTACGGCGGGGATACCATTTTCGTTGAAGTTTCGGCGAAAACAGGCCAGGGGATCGACGAACTCCTGGAGTCGATCCTGCTTGTGGCTGAAGTACTTGAACTAAAGGCTCCCAAGAGTGGGCCAGCCAAGGGGCTGGTGATCGAGGCGCGGCTTGATCGGGGCCGGGGGCCAGTTGCTACCGTGCTGGTGCAAAGCGGTTCGCTCAAACGCGGCGACGTCGTGCTCGCTGGTGCAACCTGGGGACGGGTCCGGGCCATGCTCGATGAGGCAGGGCGACCGATCGAAGAAGCCGCCCCCTCGATGCCTGCTGAGATCCTTGGGCTGGAAGATGTTCCTCAGGCGGGCGAGGCCTTCTATGTTTTGCCCGATGAGCGCAAAGCGCGTGAAATTGCTCTCTATCGTCAGGGGAAATACCGCGAACAGAAGCTAGCTAAGAGCCAGGCGGTCAAACTTGAAAACCTCTTTGAGCAGATGAGCCAGGGAGAAGTGAAGAAGCTGCCGATCATCGTTAAGGCCGACGTCCAAGGTTCGGCCGAAGCGCTCTCCCAGGCACTTTTGAAACTCTCCACCGACGAGGTTCAGGTCCAGATCGTTCATTCGGGGGTGGGAGGGATCACCGAAAGCGATGTCAACCTGGCCCAAGCCTCCGGCGCAATCATCATCGGCTTTAACGTCCGGGCCGATGCCGGTGCGCGCAAGCTAGCCGAAACCTTTGGAGTGGATATTCGCTACTACAACATCATCTTCGATGCCGTCGATGAGGTGAAAGCGGCGATGGTTGGCCTTCTGGCCCCCGTACAGAAAGAGGAGACGCTCGGTCTGGTCGAGATCCGCCAGATCTTTCGGATTCCCAAGGTGGGCGTGGTGGCCGGCTGCTACGTCCAGGAAGGGGTGGTGCGCCGCAATGCCCGCGTGCGCGTGCTGCGCGACAACGTGGTCATTTTCGATGGCGAACTCGACTCCCTCAAGCGCTTCAAGGAAGACGTCCGCGAAGTGAAAGCTGGGTATGAGTGCGGGCTGTCGATCAAGAACTTCCAGGAGATCAAAGAGGGCGACCAGTTGGAAATCTATGAGGTCAAAGAGGTGGCCAGAACGCTGTAAGAGGATCTGCTATGCCTAAAGATCTCCTCCGTCCCCGCCGTGTGGCAGATGCCATTCAGCGCATCCTTTCTGAGCTGATCCGCCGCGAAGTCAAAGATCCCCGCGTCGGCGCGGTGACGATCACCGCGGTGGAAGTGAGCAGCGATCTCTCACACGCCAAAGTCTATCTCAGCAGTTGGGAAGGTCAGGCGCACCTGCAAGAAGCGCTGGCAGGTTTGACTCGAGCGGCTGGATTTTTGCGTCAGCAATTGGCCAGACAACTGACCACATTTAAAGTGCCCCAACTGCACTTTGTGCTCGATACGTCGATTGAACGGGGAATGGCGCTCACTCAGCTTATCGATCAGGTGGTCAAAGAACGCGCCAGTGACAAACCGCTAGGTGATGACGACTAATCGCAACGCCAAGATTTCGGTCGACGGCGTAGCGCTCCTCGATAAACCCCCTGGGTTGTCGAGCAACCAAGCGCTGCAGCAGCTCAAGCGCCACCTAGGCGCGACCAAGGCCGGACATTGCGGGACGCTCGACCCGATGGCCACCGGCCTTCTCCTCATCGCCTTTGGTGAGGCGACCAAATTTGCCCAGCAGTGGCTGGAGGCCAACAAAACCTACACCTTCCGCATCGTCTTTGGGGTGGCCACCGACAGCGGCGACGCTGAGGGCCGAGTGACCGCGCGGGTCGCTACCGCTATCGACGAAGCGGCGCTCACTGCAGTGTTGCCCGCTTTTCACGGCACGGTCACCCAGGTGCCGCCGATGGTCTCGGCGCTCAAGTACCAAGGGCAACCCCTCTATGCCCTGGCCCGTCAAGGGGTGGAGGTCGAGCGCGCCCCGCGGCAGGTGGTTATCGATCGCCTTGTGCTGTGCGCCTTCGACCAAGAGGCGCAGCGAGCCGTCCTGCAGGCAACGGTGAGCAAAGGAACCTACATCCGTACCCTTGCCGAGCAGATCGGAGCAGCGCTTGGGGTTCCAGCCCATATCGACCAGTTGCGGCGCGAAGCGATCGGCCCTTTTACTTGCGCTCAAGCGCGTTCGCTTGCCCAGTGGTTGGCGTTGCCCGCCGAGGCGGCACGTGCAGCGCTTCTTCCCTGTGACCGGCTGGTTAGCCACCTCCCCGCCATCATCCTGAACGAGGGGCAGGCCGAGCGTTTTCGCCACGGCCAGACGGTTGCCCTTTCCCGTTCCCCCGTGCCAGAAGGCGCGCGTTCTCTTCCGCTGGTTGTGCGCGTCTTTGGACAGAGCGGCCCGTCGCTCCATTTTCTGGGGACTGGGGAGTGGAACGGTTCTACCCAGCTCTTGTCGCCTAAGCGAGTTGTTGCTAAACTTCTGCCTTGCCTGATGCCATCGGAACTAACCTCGGGAAGCGCCGAAGAATCCTTGCACGATTCAGCGCTTCCTTCGTGTTGAACCCAAAATCGAAAGAAGAGTACTACCATGCTGGATAAAGAGACGAAAGCGAAGATCGTTGCCGAATTTGGTCGCGGCCCCAACGACACCGGTTCCGTTGAAGTGCAAGTGGCGCTCTTGACTGCCCGCATCAATGGACTGCAGGGGCACTTTACAACGCACAAGAAAGACCACCACTCACGGCGCGGGCTTTTGAAGATGGTGTCGCAGCGTCGACGCCTTCTCGACTACCTCAAGCGCACCGATCCCAATCGCTATCTTGCCCTGATCCAACGGTTGGGGCTGCGCAAGTAACCCATGCCCTTGTTTTCTAGGCCCTCGTCTCTGACGAGGGCTTTTGCCTTTTTGGAGTCATTATGCCCAACGCAACTACCCATACCTTTACCTACGGTCGCCACACGGTGCGCCTGGAGACGGGTGAAATGGCACGGCAAGCCACCGGCGCCGTGCTGGTGGACATGGACGAAACGGTGGTGCTTGCAACTGTTGTTGCGGCCAAGGAGATCAAAGAGGGGCAGGATTTCTTCCCACTGACTGTCGATTATGTAGAAAAATTTTACGCTTCTGGGCGGATCCCAGGCGGATTCTTCAAACGGGAAGGGCGCCCCAGCGAAAAAGAGACGCTAACCTCCCGGCTCATCGATCGGCCGATTCGACCACTTTTTCCAGATGGTTTCTACCATGAAGTACAGGTGATCGTACAAGTCCTCTCGCTCAATCCCGAGATCGATGGCGACATTCCAGCGATGATTGCTGCCAGCGCTGCGCTGTCGCTCTCAGGCATTCCTTTCCAGGGGCCAATGGGTGCTTGCCGCGTGGGGTATTGCGATGGCCAGTACCTGCTCAATCCCACCCAGAGCGAACTGGCGCGTAGCGCCCTCGATCTGGTAGTGGCCGGGACCGAAAATGCGGTATTGATGGTTGAATCGGAGGCCAAGGAGCTGCCGGAAGAGGTCATGCTCGGGGCAGTTGTCTTTGGCCACGAGCAGATGCAGGTGGTGATTGAGGCGATCCGTACCTTGGTTGCCAAGGCCGGAAAACCGGCGTGGAATTGGCAACCGCCTGCTCCCAACGAGGCGCTTAAGGCGCGGGTTACCGAGCTTGCCCGCGAGCGACTAGAGCACGCCTTTGCCATTGCGGCCAAACAGGCGCGCAACGAGGCACTTGCGCTCATCCGCGCTGAAGTGACCGAGAAGGTCTTGGCCGAATTCGACCCAATGCCCAGCATCAACGAGGTCAACGAGATCCTCTTTGCTCTGGAGTCGGCAATCGTGCGCGGCCGAATTCTTGCCGGCGAGCCGCGTATCGATGGCCGCGATACCCGTACGGTACGGCCGATTGACATCCGCGTGGGGGTTTTGCCGCGCACCCACGGCTCCTGTCTCTTTACCCGCGGCGAAACGCAGGCGTTGGCCGTGGCCACGCTGGGAACCGGGCGCGATGAACAGATCGTCGATGCACTGGCTGGTGAATACCGCGAGCAGTTCATGCTCCACTACAACTTCCCGCCCTTCTCCACCGGTGAGACTGGTCGCTTTGGCACACCGAAGCGGCGCGAGATCGGGCACGGTAACCTGGCCAAACGGGCATTAAAGGCGCTTATCCCCAACCAGGAGGAGTTCCCCTACACCATTCGCGTTGTTTCGGAGATTCTCGAATCGAACGGCTCTAGCTCGATGGCCACCGTCTGCTCCTCATCGCTGGCGCTGATGGATGCTGGTGTCCCGCTTAAAAAACATGTTGCGGGGGTGGCGATGGGCCTAATCAAGGAGGGGAATCGCTTTGCCGTGCTGACCGATATCCTAGGCGACGAAGATCACCTTGGCGACATGGATTTCAAGGTTGCCGGGACCGCCGATGGCGTAACCGCCCTGCAGATGGACATCAAGATCCAGGGGATCACTAAGGAGATCATGCAGGTGGCCTTGGCTCAAGCGCGCGAAGCACGTCTTCATATCCTAGGGCTCATGCAGCAGGCAATGGGTGGCGCTCGCGGTGAGCTTTCTGCCTATGCTCCGCGGATGGTGCAGATCAAGATCAGCCCAGAAAAGATCCGTGACGTGATCGGCAAGGGCGGGGCGGTGATTCGGGCGTTGCAGGAGGAGACCGGCACAGTGATCGAGATCAGCGAAGATGGGACTGTGACGATCTCCTCAGCCAGCAATTCGGGGATCGAAGCGGCCAAAGAGCGGATCGCAGCGATCACTGCCGAGGTCGAGGTCGGCAAGACCTACGAAGGGACCGTGGTCAAGCTGCTTGATTTTGGGGCGATTGTCAATATCCTTCCCGGCAAAGATGGGCTGCTGCATATTTCGCAGATCGCCAATGAGCGGATCAACGACCTCTCGGCTTACCTGCGCGAAGGGCAGCAGGTCCGGGTCAAAGTACTCGAAGCTGACGAGCGTGGGCGGTTCAAGCTCTCGATGAAGGGGATCGACCAAGGAGCAGCTCAAACCACTCTCCCTGCGGTTGAAACGGCCCAGTCGGTTGCTTCAGCACCTGCCGAGCAATCGGCTCATGGCGAAGAGAGCGGCGATTAATTCGCTTCGCTTGGCAATTCCTCATTGACCAACCAGCCCAGCAGTTGCGGAAAGAGTGCCGCAGCTGCTGAGGCATTGGGGTGGTTCAAAAGCATCACAACAACGTAGGGGCGGCCTTGGCGGTCGCGGGCGTAGCCGGCAAGCGCTCGGACATCGCGCAGAGTCCCCGTCTTGAGGTGGGCCTGCCCTTCGAGCGGATGGTGACGATAACGGCGGCGAGCCGTTCCATCCTCTCCTAAACGGGGAAGTCCAGCGGTGAATTCCGCGGCGTACTCCTGCTTGGCCACGTAGGTGAGGAGCCGGGCCAGGGTGCGCGCAGTAATCCGCTCCTGGCGCGAGAGCCCGGCGCCATTTTCAACCAGCGTGGTGCCCCCTTCGTCGATTCCCGCCTGCTGCAAAAAGCTGAGCGCAGCGCGGGCACCTGCGGCCACGTGGTCGGCGGCTTGCGGTTCGATGGCAAAACCCACGAGCGCAAGGAGCTGGCGGGCAATGACGTTATTTGACCATTTGTTCATCTGAAAGAGGATCTCGGTAAGGGTAGGGGAGTCGCTCAGAGCAAAGCGGTAGTTCGGTCCAGGCCGCTGCGAAAGCTTAGGATCGATCTCCCCACCCAGTTCACGCCAGATCGCTGTTAGCACCCACTCGGCAAAGCGGTTCGGATCAGGCGGGGCAATGGCAAGCGTCGCTGCCCCGCACGATTTGGGGTAGCGGCCGGCGATGGCGATCCGGTCATCGGTAAAGGTGACCGTTACATAATCGCGGGCTTTGCCAGTGCATGGGCCATTTTCCAGCGTGACGGCACTGGCATCGATGGGCAGCGGTACGGGAGGCTGGGCATAGGTAACGACAGTTCGACCATCTGGCTGGGGGATAAGCCAGAGGAGAATGGCGTTAAAGGAGACAAGGGTAGCAGCAGGTCCCTGGGTGTAAGGGGCATCGCCACGGCCATCGAAGGCTTCGGGGTTCCACGGCGGCAGGTTAAGTGGTGGGCCGGTAACGCGAAACCCCTGGATGCGCCGAATGCCGTGGGCGCGAACTGCGCGCACCATCTGCCACAGCCGTTCGGCAGTCAGTGCCGGGTCGCCGTCGTGTTCGAGAACCAGTGGCCCAAAAAGGGTATCACCGCGCCAGGTGCTGGCAGTGGTGAGCGCAACCTGCCATCGGTGGCTGGGGCCAAAGGTAGCAAGCGCGACGCTCGTCGTGACCAGTTTCATCACGGAAGCGGGGTTGCGCGGCGTATCAGGGTGCAGAATCATCTGCCGGCCGTGACCATCAAGCGGCGCGATCCACACCGAGAGCGCATCGACCGGCACTTTGGCCTCGTTAAGGGTGCGCGCCACCGTTGCTGGAAGCCCCGCTGCTTGGACATGCGCTGCGCCAAGGAGCAAAAGGGGGCTAAACCAGCTAAGAAGTGCGCAGAAAAAGCGCTTACCGATTATGAAGAAAGGGCCCACACTCTCGTTTTGGACCGCTTTCTTGGTCCGCTTCCGGGGCATTTCCCTGATTTCAAAAGAGCGGGCCAGGATGGGCCTCCTGCTACAAAAGGGATAGCTCGGCAGCAAAGAGTTCGTCGACCCGTTCGCGTCGCCGAATCAGCCGGTAGGTGTTGCCGCACACCAACACTTCCGCCGCGCGTGGCCGGGTGTTGTACTGGCTACTCATCGCCATGCCATAAGCGCCGGTGCATAGGATGGCCAGCAGGTCGCCAGGGGCGACAGCAAGCGCGCGATTGCGCCCTAAAAAATCGCCGGTTTCGCAGACTGGGCCAACCACGTCCCCTATGCGCTGAGGCAACTCTGGACGCTCAAGCACCGGTTCGATGGCATGCCACGCCTCATAGAGCGCCGGGCGCATCAGATCGTTCATGGCAGCATCGACGACGAAGAAGGTTTGCGCGTCGCGCGCTTTGACGTATTCCACGCGGGTAAGCAGCAGCCCTGCTGGGCCAACCAGCGACCGCCCAGGTTCAACCGCCAGCCGCTCCGGTCGTCCGGCAAAGATTTCCCGAAGCTCAGCCAGTGTCACGGCGACGTCTGGTGGCGTCTCATCGCAGTAACGGATGCCGATGCCGCCCCCCAGATCGATTGTGGTCAAGTGGATTCCTTCGCTTTCCAACGTCTCAACAAAGGCACGCATCCGGTGCGCCGCTTCCAGCAGGGGCGCTGCGTCGGTAAGTTGCGAGCCAATGTGGCAGGCCACCCCTTTTACGGCAAGCGCTGGGTGGTCGGCAGCGTGTCGGTAGCCGATCAGCGCCTCAGAGCGTGTAACGCCGAATTTGCTTTTGGCTAGCCCCGTGGCAATATAGGGGTGGGTCTTGGGATCTACCTCAGGGTTGATGCGAAAACTCACTGGGGCAACTGTTCCATGGGCAGCCGCAATCTCAGCGATGCGGTCAAGTTCAGAGAGCGACTCGACATGAAACGCGCCAATACCCGCTTCTAGCGCTGCTTCGATCTCCCAGGTGGCTTTTCCTACACCGGAGAAAACAACCGAGGCCGGGTCTCCCCCCGCAGCGATCACCCGCGCAAGCTCACCCCCCGAAACGATGTCAAACCCCGCGCCGAGCGCAGCCAAGAGGCGCAGAATCGCAAGGTTACCGTTGGCTTTGACCGCGTAGTGGATCGAACCGGCCTCAACGGGAAGCGCCTGGCGATAGGCGGAAAAGGCGGCGCGAATCGCCGCTTCTGAATAGACGTAGCAGGGCGTGCCATAGCTAGCAGCGATCTCTGCCAGCGCAACCTCTTCGCAGTAGAGGGCACCGTCGCAGCGCGACAGGGTGGGCATTGGGAAGGTGTTGACGTTCATCGGGTCGGGCTTTCCGAAGAGGGGGGCGGTGGGGGCAGGGTGAGCGGCCCTTTAATGCCGCACCCAGCCAGAAAGAGCGTGGCCAGAATGGGGAAGAGGATCGCGCAACGGGGCATAGGAGATGCCAGGAGGGGGAAAAGCGTTATGGTAGCAAGCATGCCGCTCATAGCAAAACGCCCCGTTTTGGGACGGGGCGCTGGGTGCTGCAGAGCGAGGCGGTGGCGTTTAGGCAGGCTTCTTCTGGCCTGCGGCAGTGGCGGCCGCCGGTTGCGCTTTCTGGGCAGTCTGGGCAGCAGTGGCTACTGCTTTGGTCGCTGCATTGGTGGCTGCGCTCAGGTTCGCTTCGACAATCTCGATGACCTGCTGGAACGCCTTCTGGATGTTCTCGTAGGCTGCGGACGCGGCGGCAAGGGCCGACTTGACGGCGTTGATGGCCACTTCCGAACCGGTAGGGGCAGCTTTGGCCAAGTTGTCGAGCATCTCGGCCACTTCTTTGTTGATTGCAGCGATCTGCGCTTCCACAGTCTTACTCAGTTCGGTGCGGTGCTCTTTGAGAAGCTCGCTCAGTTGCCGCTGCTGTTCGGTCAGCGCTTCAATGTTTGCAGTCAGGTTCTTTTGCATCTCTTGCCACACGTGCTGCGGGTCTTTTTGACCGACCAGCGCCTGACCCTGCTGAGCAAAGCGTTCAAGGTTGGCGCGAACCATCTCCAGGGTCATGTTGGTGAGCTTCTCGCCCAAGGTAAAATTCTGGTTGGCCAGAGCGAGCCAGGCTTCCGAGATCTTGCGTTGATGGTTGGCGATCTGTTCGACGAGTTGCGTGTTCATGGTGTTACCTCCCGATGCGTTGACAAATGCTGCGGTGCAGCAAAGACAATATAGCAACACATCGAAAAAAAGTCAAGCAATTTTTTTGTGCAACGCAGCAAAAATTAGCGGTGCTGGAACTCTGGTGGTCGCTTTTCGAGAAAAGCCCGCATTCCTTCCTTCTGGTCGTCCAGGGCAAAGGCGGCGTGAAAGACTCGCCGCTCAAAGAGGAGCCCTTCAGAGAGGGGGCTTTCGTAGGCCCGATTGATGCACTCTTTGATCATCATGACCACGGGCAGTGAATAGGAGGCGATCGTCTGGGCCATCGCCAAGGCCTCTTCGAGCAGCTTGTCGGTGGGAACGACTCGGGCAACGAGTCCGCTGCGCTCGGCTTCGGCAGCGTCCATGAAGCGGCCAGTCAGGCAGAGATCCATCGCTTTGGCCTTGCCCACTGCTCGTGGCAGGCGCTGCGTTCCCCCCGCGCCAGGCAGGATGCCGAGCTTGATCTCGGGTTGGCCAAACCGAGCGTTTTCAGCGGCAATGATGATGTCGCACATCATCGCCATCTCGCAGCCGCCGCCTAGGGCGTAACCGGCAACGGCAGCGATGATCGGTTTGCGGCAATGGCGGATCCGCTCCCAGTTGCTGGTGATGTAATCGGTGCGGTAAGCATGCTGGTAGTCGAAATCGGCCATCGCACCGATGTCGGCGCCGGCAGCAAAGGCTTTCTCATTGCCGGTAATGACGATGGCGCCAATTCCGTCGTCGGCCTCGAAAGCGGCCAGTGCCGCTCCGATCGCGTCGACTACGGCGTCATTCAGAGCATTGAGTTGCTGGGGACGGTTGAGGCGGATCAGACCGACACGGCCGTGGGTTTCGGTCAGAACGAACGGGGAAGCAGCTTCACTCATCGGATTTTCCTCCTGGTGGTTGGGTTTTGGGTTGGATGATCGCGCGTACTCTTCCGCCGGGCGCAGAGGAGGTGGCGCCAGTATGGGTGACGTGATAGGTTTCGTTGCCGACCTCATAGCGGATGATCGCCCCTTCGACGAGATCGGCACCCGAGGTGACGCGGGCCCGGCCGGTGAGGGTGAGCACTTCAGCCCGGGCGTTGTAGTCAAGCCGTTCTGCTTCACCGGTGATCCATTCGTTCGACCCCTCCTTCTGTTGCCGGAAGGTGGCCAGACGCCCTTTGCCCACGGCGGTGCCGGTGCGAAATCCCTGATCATCTTGCACAACGGTCACTTCGTCGGCGCGGATCTCGATCGTGCCCTGTTGTAGGCGAACGTTGCCCGAGAAGCGGTGGACCCGTTCTCGCTGATCGACGACGATGCGGTCGGCATCGATCTGGATCGGTTGGTCGCGGTCGCTCTTTTTAGCTAAGAGCGCCGGTGCGTGGGCAAAGAGCGCGGCAGCAAGAAGGGGCGTAAGCAGGGGCAGGCGGTTCATCGGTATGCTTTCCGCGAGGAAGGAGGATGGTCGGCAGGAAGGGGGTTGCGGGTAGCGGGGGGACTGGGCGCCGCTGGTGGCCAGTGGATCGAGGCATTGCCGGTGAGCGTCAGGTGGGAAAAGCGTTCCGCCGCGCTTAACTGATCGCTGCGCCCCCAGCGCGACCCTTGGTAGAACCAGGTGGTCAGGGGGGATCTTCCTTCACCTACCTCTGGCCAAAGGAGAAGGGCCTCCGTGGCCAAGACAAGCGGTGGCGTATCGGAGTCACGCTTTTGCAGGCGGACAGTGTCGGTCAGAAGGAGCCGCTTTTCCTCAAGCGACCAGTAACCAGCACCAGCGTAGGCGGTGATTTCGGCCCCCGCTTGGCGTTCGTGGTAGGTGATGGCGGTGAGCTCGACTTCTCCCGCGTCGCGGTAGTGGGCGAGCGTTTGCGCAACCAGCGAGTGTATGGGCTGCCCAGCCTCATTGAAAAGGAGCGTTTCGGTCGAACTTGCTGTCAAGTCGATCGCCGGGGCAGGAGGGGATAGGGGGCGCAACCAACGGTTCTGCTGTTCGGTCAACCACCAGAAGAGGAGGGCCAACAGGACAAAGAGAAGCGCCTGCCCAAGCGGTAGCGGCCCCCTCTGCCAGCGGCTCATCGGTTCGGGCTCCCTAGCGCTTGGGCAAGGTACAATGCCCAGTGGCCCTGAGCCGAGAGCAGGAAGTCGCACACTTCGCGCACTGCTCCAAGGCCGCCAGGACGCTGGGTGACAAGATCGACGCGGCGTACCACCTCGAGGTGGGCATCAGCTGGTGCTGCCGAAAAACCGCAATGGGTGAGGATCTCAAGATCGACAATGTCATCGCCCATATACCCCGCTTGCTCAAGACGTAAGCCTCGGCGGGACAACAGCTCAGTAAGACAGCCCAGTTTGTCGTCGATTCCCATGTGGACTTCGCAGATACCGAGTTCGGCGCAGCGGGCTGCCAGCGCGGCAGAGTGCCGCCCAGAGATGACGGCTACGGCGATGCCAGCCTGCATCAACAGCTTGAGTCCGTGCCCGTCCCGGCTGTGGAATACCTTGAAGGTCTCTCCTTCTGGCCCAAAGTAGAGGCGGCCGTCGGTCAGTACCCCGTCAACGTCAAATCCCATCAGCCGGATGGTCCGTGCCTTTGCTTCTGCGCTCATCAGATCACCTTGGCCACCATGAGGTCGTGCATGTGCAGCGCCCCGGCTAGCCGTCCCGCTTCATCGATGGCCAGAATGTGGTTGATGCGGTGCTGCTCCATGAAGTGGGCCGCTTCGCTGGCCAGTTGCTGGGTGCGCATCGTTTTCGGGTGATGGTGGGCAACTTCGCCAAAAGAGCAGTTTTGCCAGTCGATTCCGCGTTCCAAGAGCCGGCGCAGGTCTCCGTCGGTAAAGATGCCAAGGGGGCGATCGTTGGCGTCGATCAGTGCCACCATCCCCATCCCACCGCGGGTCATCGCCAGCAACGCCTCGGTGAACGGGGTCTCGCTATAGGCCACTGGGCAGCGCGCCCGCGGCCGCATCACGTCGGCGATGCGCAGCAGCAGCCGGCGGCCGAGCGTCCCGGCAGGGTGGGTGAGGGCAAAATCATCTGGCCCAAAGCCGCGCGCTTCAAGAAGCGCCATGGCCAGCGCATCGCCCATGGCTAGGGTGGCGGTGGTGCTTGCTGTGGGGGCGATGTTGTGTGGGCAGGCCTCTTGCGGTACGGAAATATCAAGCACCACCTCGGCTGCTTGCGCCAACGGCGAGACGGGATTGCCGGTGAGCGCAATAAGGTGCGCGCCAAAGCGCTTAATCGCAGGGAGAATGGTGAGCAGCTCGTCCGATTGTCCCGAATAGGAGATGGCCAGTACCACATCATGAGGGGTGATCATGCCAAGATCGCCGTGGGCCGCTTCAGCAGCATGGACAAAGTAGGCGGGAGTGCCCGTCGAGGCAAGCGTTGCCGCGATCTTACGGCCGATGTGGCCCGATTTGCCGATACCGGTGACGATGACGCGCCCAGAGGCAGCAAGCATCGTCTGCACGGCGGCAACGAAAGCGTCGCTCCCAGCCAGTCGATCGCGCAACGCGTTAAGAGCGGCAATCTCGATGGCCAGCGTGGCGTCGGCTCGATCAAGCCAGCGCCGGGGGTCTTGTGTTGGAGCGTACTCAGTCATCCCAGAGCTTTCCGTTATACTCGCCCGTAGTATAGCAAAGGGGGCTGGCTGGTTTTTTATGCACGAAAGTCTCTTTCTTCTTGTCGTGCTGCTTGTGGGGGCGGTGGTTGGGGTAGCCTTGACCCGCAAGCTTGGCCTAGCATCGATCATCGGTTATTTGCTGGTGGGAGTGGCCGTTGGCCCAAGTGGGCTTAACTTGATCGATGATCCTGCCACCGCCCAGTACGTGGCTGAGTTCGGTATTGTTTTTTTGATGTTCTCCATCGGCTTAGAGTTTTCTCTTGGCCAGCTCAAGGCGATGCGTCGGGTGGTCTTTGGTCTGGGGTCGTTACAGGTAGGGGCGACAATTTTCATGCTCGGAGCAATCGCCTGGCTAGCGGGGGTGCCAGCCGTTGCCGCCTTCGTGCTGGCCTCAGCCCTGGCGATGTCATCGACGGCGATCCTCTCCAAGCTCCTGACCGAGCGGTTCGAACTGGAAAAGCCTCATGGGCGCGAGGTGATCGGCGTGTTGCTCTTTCAGGACTTGGCGGTGGTGCCGATCCTGATCCTGTTGCCCGCCTTTGCCCAAGGGGAGGAGGGAACGTGGTGGCAGCCGCTGGGGCTAGCAGTTATTAAGGCCGGCGCGGCGCTGGCGGTGGTGTTGCGTTTTGGCCAGCCGTTGATGCGCCGTTGGTTTTCCTGGGTGGCCTCCCATCGTTCTGGGGAGTTCTTTACCTTGAACGTGCTGCTGGTCACCATCGGCATGGCGGCGCTTTCCCAAGCGCTTGGTTTGTCGTTGGCGCTGGGGGCCTTTCTGGCTGGGATGCTGATTGCCGAAACCGAGTATCGCTATCAGGTTGAGGAGGACATCAAGCCCTTTCGCGACGTTCTGCTCGGCCTTTTCTTTATTACCGTTGGGATGTTTCTGGATGGAGGAACGGTGCTTGCCCACTTTCCGCTCCTGGCGGCAACGCTCCTTGTCGTGCTGCTCGTCAAAGGGCTTATCGTCTGGTTCGGGTCACGGTTGGTGGGAAGTGATAAGGGGACGGCGCTCCGTTCAGCGTTATGGCTAGCGACCGCCGGCGAGTTTGGTTTTGTCGTCCTAGCCCTGGGGGAGCGGCTGGCGCTGGTGCCCGCTCCGTGGCCGCAGGTGGTTGCTGCTGCGCTTGTCTTGTCGATGCTGCTTGCACCAGCTTTGGTACACTATTCCGACCGGATCGTGCTGCGCGTGGTGGCCAGCGAATGGATGCGTCGCTCGTTGGAGCTCACTGAGATCGCTGCCCGCTCGGTGCGGGTCAAGGCGCCGGTACTGGTGCTGGGGTATGGACGAACAGGGCAGCATTTGGCCCGCTTTTTTGACGAAGAGGGCATTTCGGTGATTGCCCTCGACCTTGATCCGGAGCGGGTACGCCGGGCCCAAGCGGCGGGAGAGAATGTCGTCTATGGGGATGCCACCCGCTCCGAGGTGCTCAAGGCGGCGGGTCTGATGCGCGCCAAGGCAGTGGTGATCACCTTTGCCGACCGTGACGCAGCGCTGCGGATCCTCTCAGCCGTGCATGCCGTGCATCCCAATGCCCCAGTGGTGGTGCGCGTGCGCGACGAGGCCGATATCGAACGGATGTTTGCTGCCGGTGCTGCTGAGGTCATTCCCGAAGCGATCGAAGTGGCGGTAATGATGGCGGTACAGACGCTGGCCCTTGTCGGAGTGCCGCTCAATCGGGTGGTGCGCAGACTCCGGGCGGTGCGGGAAGAGCGTTACGGCCTCTTTCGCGGTTTTTTTGCTGGGGCAAGCGATGCCTTAGCTGATGAGGAGGAGAAGGCGGTTCGCCTCGATACCTTGGTAGTTGCCGACGACTCCCCGTGGGTCGGTCACCAGTTGGCCGAACTAGCGTTGGCCTCGTTGCCAGTGGAGGTTGTTGCCGTGCGGCGCCGCGGCATTCGTGGCGCAGCACCGGAGCCGAGCTTCGTGCTGCAGCGGGGGGATGTCCTGATTGTCCGCGGCCAAGCGCAGGCGCTAGCTGCCGCCCGCGAGCAGTTTTTGGCAGGGCCGCATTCGTTTTAATCAAGGAGCGTCGTAGGAAGCCCCTCGCGCGGTTCCAGGCAGTGGCGGCTAATAGCCCCACCGTCCATCGCCGTGGCCGTCTGGGTGGGGAGCTGGACACGGCGGACGAAGTAGCGGACGCGGTCGCGCTCCACCCGGTAGGTGCCAATCAGCGCAACTGGGTCGGCGGTAGTATCGTTCAGTAACGCCGCGACATCCCGGGTGAGCAGCTTAAGACCGGCTTCATCCAGACGGTAGTGGCTGCCCAGTTCGATAACCCGGACTGGGGTAGCGCAGTGTTGTTGCCAGGCCAGGCGAAACTCTTCGGCAAGGCGCCGGCCCAGATGCTGGGGCTGGTAGGAATCGACGGTAACAAAATCGACGATCACCACCGGCTGGTAGCAGTCGCGCCCGGCGCACGCGCAAAGCCGTTCGGCGCTCTGGCCAAAGGTGGTGGTTAGTTCAGCTAGGCACCTCTCACCCTCCCAGCGGGAAAGGGCGCTTGCGCACCCACTGACAACGAGCGCGGCGGCGGCAAGTAACCAGCGGCGCACGTTTACTGCCCACGGATGATGCGCATCGGGCGCAGCTGGTCCTGGTCGGTGAGGAGCCGGGCAACCTCTTCGTCGATCGGAATGCGCACTTCGCCGCTGGCAACGACCACCCCGGTGCTGACGTCGATGATCCGGGCATGGACAAGTACTTCGCTGGCGGTGACGGTGTAGGTGCCAGTAAGCGCTGCAGCAGTGGCGTACTGGTATTCAAGCCGCTTTGGGTCGCGCGACAGCACAAATTCCCCTTCCGGCGTAATTGCGACCGCTTTACTTAGCCGGATGTCGTAGAGGTTCCACCCGCGCACCTGAAGGCGGGCAACCAGCCCTTCGGTAAGTAGACGGCCGAGCGGCGAAGTGTCGTCGATGCGGTCAAGGTTAACAAAGGTACTGGCCAGTACTGCCGGAAAAGCTGACTTGTGCCGGGTGTTGGCATCGAGCTGTTGGGCAAGAAGATCAAGCCCATGTACCACGTTCTGGACCGAGGAAGGGCGCTTTTCGCGGTACGCTGGGCTCATGGCGATTCTCGCCCCAACCGCCTGGCTCTCCATAGGTCGGGGTGTCGTTTGGGCCGAAAAGGGGGGCTCGGCCGTGGTGACCTGGACCGAGGCGCAGCCGCTCACCAGGCCGGTCAGAAGGAGCAGCGTTGCAAGTCGTGTCGTCTTCATGGTCGCTTCCTGTGTGGTGGCTTTTTTCTATTATCGGCAGGCAGAGGAAAAACTTGAGGCCATTTTAACGGCAAAGTCCCCACCAATTTTGCCGTTAGGCAGCTGCTGGTGCGGTATAATCGGCAACTAACATACATTTAATGATACGACGGGTGTGGGTGAAACGGTAGCCGAACTGCGCGGGATCGCTGCTGGATATGGCGAGCGAGTGGTGTTGCACGAGATCGACTTCGCGCTTCATCGCGGCCAGGTGGTGGCGATCATGGGGGGGTCGGGGTCGGGCAAGACCACGCTGCTCCGTCTGCTAACTGGGCAGATTGCGCCGCGCCAGGGTACAGGTAGGGTGCTTGGCATGTCGCTCTCACAGATGAGTCAGCGCGACCGTTACCGGTTGCGTCGTCGTCTGGGGATGCTTTTTCAGTTCGGAGCACTCTTTACTGATCTTAATGTCTTTGAAAATGTCGCTTTCCCTTTGCGCGAACATACCCAACTGCCCGAAGCGATGATCCGCGACCTTGTCTGGCTTAAACTCGAAGCGGTAGGGTTGCGTGGAGCGGCGGAGCTCTTTCCGGCTGAACTCTCGGGGGGGATGGCTCGGCGGGTCGCCCTGGCCCGAGCCGTTGCGCTCGACCCGGAACTGATCCTTTACGACGAGCCTTTTGCCGGACTCGATCCTATTTCGCTGGCGACGATCGGCACCTTGATCCGGCGGCTCAACGATGCACTTGGAGCGGCCTCAGTTGTAGTAACCCACGATGTGGCCGAATCGCTTGCGATCGTCGACTACGTCTATTTCGTTTCGCGCGGGAGGATCGTTGCGCAGGGAACGCCAGATGCGATTCGCGCTGCGCAAGATCCCTTCGTGCGTCAGTTCGTGCACGGCGAGATCGATGGGCCGGCTCCTTTCCATTATCCGGCACCACCCCTCATCCGCCAGTTACGGGAGGCCCAACCATGATCAGCGCGCTGGCAAGGCTTGGGCAGTTCACGATCAGTGCCGTTACGCGGCTAGGGCTGGCAGCCCGTTTTCTAGTGGCGATCCTAGTCCAGTCGGGGATGACCTTTCGCCGTGTGCCGCTTCTGGTTCGTGACCTCTTCTTTACCGGATTCCTGTCGCTGGTGATCATTGCCGTCTCTGGAGCCTTTGTGGGCCTGGTTCTCGGTTTGCAAGGGTACGATACGCTGCAGCGCTTTGGCTCGGAAACGGCCCTTGGTGGCGTGGTGGCACTGTCGCTTCTGCGCGAATTGGGCCCGGTGGTTGCTGCGCTGCTCTTTGCCAGTCGGGCCGGCAGCGCGATGGCTGCTGAAATTGGGCTGATGAAAGCCACCGAGCAGCTCGAATCGATGGATGTGATGGCGATTAACCCGATTGCTCGGGTCATCGCGCCCAAGTTCTGGGCGGGGGTGATCGCGATGCCTCTTCTGGCTGCGCTCTTTTCGGCGGTGGGGATTTTGGGTGGCTGGTTCATCGGGGTGGTGGTGATCGGGGTTGATCATGGCACTTTCTGGTCGCAGATGCAAAACGCTGTTGACTTCGAAACGGATGTCCTAAACGGGGTGATCAAAAGCGCAGTCTTTGGCGTGATCGTCACCTGGATTGCCCTCTTTCAAGGGTGGGGTTGCCTGCCGACGGCCGAAGGGGTGTCGCGTGCGATCACCAAAACGGTGGTCTTTGCGGCGCTGGCAGTGCTTGCTGCCGATTTCATCTTGACCGCACTGATGTTTATGGGAAGGTGATATGGAACGGAATCGTTGGGATGTGGCGGTAGGTTTGTTCGTGCTCCTGGGGATCGGTGCACTCTTTTTCTTGGCCTTCCAGGTTTCAAGTAGTGCCACTGTGCGCCTGGGGGGAGAGACGATCCGCGTGGTGGCTCTTTTTGATAACATCGGAGGGCTCAAGGTGAAAGCGCCGGTCAAAAGCGCCGGGGTTCTGGTTGGGCGCGTAGCGGCGATCCGGCTCGATCCGACCAGCTACCGCGCCGAGGTGACGCTGGAGTTGACCAAGTCGATTCCCTTTCCGAAAGATACGTCGGCGGCGATCCTAACCGCGGGGCTTCTGGGCGAACAGTATATTGGGCTTGAGGCTGGCTCGGATGAGCGCAACCTGGCCGATGGCGACCGCCTTCTGCTCACTCAGTCGGCGTTGGTCTTCGAAAAGTTGATCGGACAATTCTTAACCGGCAAAGCGGCGGAGTGAGAGCGATGAAATGGAAAACACCCTGGTGGACCGCGGTTGTGGTGGCGATAGGGGTGAGTGGTTGCGCAAGTGCAGCATCGTTACCCACAACAGCACCAACCACCAACGAGGGCCACACAGCGGCTGGCCACCCCGCCGACCCATGGGAGGGGTTCAACCGGGCGATCTTTTCCTTCAACGAAGGGGTTGATCGGGTTGTCGTAAAGCCGTTGGCGCAGGGGTACGATGCGATTGTGCCCGACCTGGTCAAGCGGGGGGTACGCAACTTCTTTGGTAACCTTGGTGATCCGTGGATTGGGTTCAACAACCTGCTGCAGGGTAAGGTGGGTGAGGCGTTCTCTGACTGGATGCGCTTTGGTTTTAACACCACGTTTGGGGTGTTTGGGCTTTTTGACATCGCCTCGGAGGCAGGGCTGCCCAAACACAATGAAGATTTGGGGCAGACGCTCGCCCGCTGGGGGGTTGGGGATGGTCCTTACGTCGTGCTGCCGCTCCTTGGACCGCGAACTCTGCGCGATGCCATAGCCTGGCCGGTCGACCGGCTGGGTGACCCCTCGACCCACCTGGCTGATGACTCGGCACGCTTTGCCGTCAAAGGGGTCGATGTCGTGGCCACCCGCGCAACTTTTCTCCCGGCTGATGCCCAAAAGGTGGGTGCGATCGACCCCTATGCCTTCGTGCGCGACGCCTATCTGCAGCGTCGCCACTATCTCATCCATGATGGCAACCCACCGATCGTCTATGAACGGTATGAGTGAGAGCGCGTGATGAACCAGACCCTTTCGCGCCGTCTCTGGTTACGGCAGATCGCTTTGGCAGTAACCGCCCTCGTTGTGGCTGACCGTATCATCGCCGGCGGTAGCGCCGAAGAGACCCCGCTTGCCCTGGTTCAGCAACTATCGGACTCGGTGCTCGATTATCTCCGCCACCATCCGGTCGCTGACGACACCAGCCGTGATGCCCTGGTCGCGTTCATTGAAAAGCGGGTGCTGCCGCACTTTGATATGGGCCGGATGACCTCGCTTGCGGTTGGACCTGCCTGGCGTCAGGCAACGGCGGAGCAGCGCGAGCGGCTGACGCGCGAATTCCAGAATCTGCTGCTGAGAACCTACGCCAACGCCGCCAAGGCTTACCGCGACGAAAAGCTCGAATTTGCCCCGCTGCGCAGTAACCCAAGCGACCAGGTGGTGCGCGTGGCTGCCCGCATTCTCCGATCTGGAACCGATCCGATCGACGTTCAGTATGTTCTTGAAATGCGCAACGGTAGCTGGAAGATCATCGATGTGGTCATCGGCGGGGTGAGCTTGGTAACCAACTACCGCAGCACCTTTGCCGCCGAGATCAACCGCGGTGGGATCGATGCCCTCATTACCCTTCTTGCCGAGAAGAACGCCCGGGGCGAGACCGATCCGGTGCCCGGAACCGGGGAAGCGAAAAAGCGTGGTGGCTGACCGTAAGGTACTGCTTACTGGGGCGATCACGGTTGAGACCGCTCACACTTGGGTCGACCGCTACCCGGCAGGAAGCGGCGATGTAGTGATCAATATGGGCGGCGTTACAGAGAGCGATTCGGCGCTGATCGCGCTGCTTGTTGGCTGGTGGCGTCGCGCTGAGCGCGAGGGGGTGGCGATTCGGATCGAGCAGCCTCCTGCCGCGGTCCTCCAGTTGGCTCAGATCTACGGCGTCGATTCGCTTCTTTTCTCATGATGGCGGCGATCGAGATCCGCGGCGCAGTCAAACGTTTTGGCGCGCTGACGGCGGTGGCTGGGGTCGACCTCACGATCGCCCCTGGCGAATTTTTTGGACTCCTTGGGCCAAATGGGGCGGGCAAGACTACGCTTATTTCGCTCCTTGGCGGCTTGGCCAAGCCAACGGCTGGTTCGATCAGGGTGATGGGGTACGATGTCGTCGGCGACTACCGCCTGGCCCGCCGCGCCATCGGGATCGTTCCCCAGGAGCTGGTCTTCGATCCCTTCTTCACGGTGCGTGAATGTCTGCGCTTTCAGTCGGGTTATTATGGACTTGACGACAATGAGGCGTGGATCACAACGCTGCTTGAGGGGCTTGATCTGACCCATAAGGCCGACGCCAACCTCCGCACCCTCTCAGGCGGCATGAAGCGGCGGGTGATGGTGGCGCAGGCTCTGGTTCACCGTCCGCCGGTAATCGTTCTGGACGAACCAACCGCCGGGGTCGATGTTGAACTGCGCCAGAGTCTCTGGGCATTTATCCGTTCGCTGAACGAGGCGGGCCACACCATCGTGCTTACGACTCACTATCTAGAAGAGGCCGAGGCGCTCTGCCACCGGATCGCAATGATGAAAGCGGGACGGATCGTGGCGCTTGAACGGACTGAGACACTGCTTGCCAAAGGGGGGAAGGATCTGGAAGCAGTCTTTCTGGAGGTGATGCGTGGCGCCTGAGGAGATGCTGAAGCTTCTACCCGAACAGCTCAGTACCGAGCAACCCAGCCATTTGCCCGCAGAATGGCCTGTTCGGGGCTTACCGGTGTCGGTCACAGTCACCGCCGGTAGCGAGTTGATCGCCTTTCGTACCCTCTTTGTCAAGGAGGTCCTTCGTTTCTGGAAAGTGTCACTGCAGACGATTGCTGCTCCGGTGGTCAACGCGCTACTTTTTCTGCTGATCTTTACCCATGTGCTCGACCGCCACGTGACCACCTACGGTGAGGTCGACTATGCCACTTTCCTCATTCCAGGGCTGGCGATCATGAGCGTGCTGCAAAACGCCTTTGCCAACAGCAGCAGCTCGCTCATTCAGAGCCGGATCACCGGCAACATCGTCTTTTTGCTGCTCACCCCAATTGCCCATGCGACCTTCTTCTGGGCCTACACGCTAGCAGCTGTGGTGCGCGGTGTGGTCGTTGGAGCAGCCGTGATCGCGGTTAGCCTCCCCTTTGTCGATCTTTCCTGGAAAGCGCCAATTTGGGCGCTTCTCTTCGCGCTCGTCGGCGCGCTGATGATGGGGGCTTTTGGGATCATCGCCGGTATCTGGTCGGAGAAGTTCGACCACCTAGCGGCGATCCAGAACTTCATTGTCCAGCCGCTCACGATGCTCTCGGGCGTCTTCTATTCGGTGGCTGCACTCCCCCCCTTCTGGCAGCAGGTAAGCCACGGCAACCCATTTTTTTACTTGATCGACGGGTTCCGCTACGGTTTCTTCGGACAATCCGATGCTTCGCCCTGGCTTAGTCTAGCGGTGGTTGCGGTTACCACTGCTCTGGTTGCCGGGTGGGCCTACCACTGGATCGCCAGCGGTTACCGATTGCGTCAATAGCCTGGAGGTGATGATGGATTGCGAAACGATTCGGGCGCGGCTAGCCGCAAGTTTCCCTGATGCCCAGATCGAGGTGGTCAGCGACGACAACGTCCATTTTGCTGCTCGTGTCGTCTCTGCGGCCTTTGCCGGGAAGAGCCGGGTGGCCCAGCACCAGATGGTCTACCGGGCCGTTGGCCCGGAACTGGGCCACGAGATCCATGCCCTGACGCTTACCACACTGACCCCCGAAGAGTGGCAAGCACAGCAGCGCGGCGGGTAAGTAGCATGGCCAAACTACGACTCGTTGGCGGTCAGCGGCTTGTTGGCGAGATTGCCTGCTCGGGCGCAAAAAATGCCGTGCTGCCGATGCTCTGTGCTGCGCTCCTGACCAACGAGCCGGTGACGATCACCGGGGTGCCGGCGCTGCAGGATGTCGAACTCCTTTTGCAGCTTCTGGCGCGCATGGGGGTACAGGTGAGCCGGGATGGATCGAGCGTGACGCTACAAGCAAGCGCGATCACCCATCCCGTCGCCCCGTACGAGCTGGTCAAGCGGATGCGCGCCTCGATCCTCGTTCTTGGGCCGCTCACTGCTCGGGTGGGGGAGGCGGTGGTGAGTCTTCCCGGCGGCTGTGCGATCGGCGCGCGCCCCGTCGATCAACATCTCAAGGGGCTGGCAGCGCTGGGGGCCGAGGTCCATGTGGTGCATGGCGACATCCACGCCAAAGCGCGGTGGTTACGTGGGGCGCGGATCCTCTTTGACGTCGTGACCGTCACCGGAACCGAGAACCTGCTGATGGCCGCTAGCATTGCTGAAGGAACAACGGTGATCGAAAATGCCGCGCGCGAACCCGAGGTCGAAGATTTGGCCCGACTGCTCCAGGCGATGGGTGCGCGCATTCGTGGAATCGGCAGCGATACGCTGGAGATCGATGGCGTACCGCGCCTATCTGGTGCCACCTATCGGGTGATGAACGATCGCATCGAAGCCGGAACCTACCTCTGTGCCGCAGCGATCACCGCTGGTGAGGTGACGCTCACCCACGCGCCGGTGCGTGCGCTCGATGCAGTGGTGGCTAAGCTGCGTCAGGCAGGGTGTTCGGTTACGGCTGGTAGTGACTGGATCACCCTCTCTGCGCCCCAGCGGCTGCACGCCGTTGACATCCGCACCGCTCCCTATCCCGGCTTTCCCACTGACATGCAGGCGCAGTTCATGGCACTTGATGCCGTTGCTCAGGGCAGTGCAGTGATTCGTGAAACGATCTTTGAAAACCGGTTCATGCATGCCGTTGAACTTCAACGCTTGGGAGCCAATATCCAGATCGACGGTGGGACAGCGGTGGTCACTGGCGTCGACAAGCTGGAGGGGGCCGAAGTGATGGCCACCGACCTGCGCGCATCGGCGGGGCTGGTGATCGCTGGCCTTGTTGCCGAAGGGGAGACGGTGATTGACCGGATTGACCATCTCGACCGCGGCTACGAGCACCTGGAGGAGAAGTTGCGTACCCTAGGCGCTCAAGTTGAACGGGTCGATACCGCGGATGTGGAAATGGGCTAGAATCGCATCATGGAAATAACGGTGACCATTGCCCTTTCCAAAGGGCGGATCTTCGACGAGACGCTACCACTTCTTGCTGCAGCAGGGATCACTCCCGATGGGGATCCTGAGACGACACGACGGCTTATCCTGCCCACCAACCACCCACAGGTTCGCCTGCTCATTGTTCGGGCCACTGACGTGCCCACCTACGTCCAGTACGGTGGTGCCGACCTGGGGATCGCCGGCAAGGATGTTCTTGTTGAGCATGGCGGCGATGGGCTCTATCAGCTCCTCGATCTGGGCATCGCCCGTTGCCGCTTGAGCGTTGCGGCACCGCACGGCTACCCTTACGACGAGGCGGTTCGCTTGGGGCGGCGCATCCGGGTGGCGACCAAATATGTCCATTCGGCGCGCGCCCACTTCGCAGCCAAAGGGGTGCACGTCGATTTGATTAAACTCTACGGTTCAATGGAACTTGCACCGCTTGTTGGGTTGGCTGACGCCATTGTCGATCTTGTCTCGACTGGCACGACACTGCGGGCCAACGGACTCGTCGAAGTCGAAACAATTACCCCCATTTCAAGTTACCTGGTGGCCAATCAGGCTGCGCTCAAAGTCAAGCGCGCACTGATGCAGCCGTTGATCGACCGTTTTGCTAAGGCGTGCTATCATGGCGCAAACAATTGCCTCTGAACCCTTTACGCTCCCCTCCCTGCGCCGGCTCGATGCCCTTTCAGCCGATTTTTTCCGCGAGCTCGACACGTTACTTGCTTTCGAAGCGCAGACCGATGCCGCGATTTCAGCTGCAGTTGCCTCGATCTTGGAAGCGGTGCGTACTGTGGGCGACGCGGCGGTGCTGGAATATACTCGGCGCTTTGATGGTGTTGAGGCCACCTCTCTTGGCCAGCTTGAAGTGCCCCGCACGCAACTTCGTGCTGCTTGGGAAGCGCTCGATCGCGAAGCGCGCGTAGCGCTTGAGGTGGCTGCTAAACGCATCGAAAGTTACCATCAGCAGCAGAAAGCGACCGGCTGGATGATCGAAGAACCTGATGGAACGCGGCTTGGTTTGAAGGTCACGCCGCTTGATCGGGTTGGTCTCTATGTCCCCGGTGGCCGCGCCGCTTACCCAAGTTCGGTGTTGATGAACGCAATTCCCGCTAAGGTCGCTGGGGTAGGGGAGCTGATCATGGTTACCCCCACTCCGCATGGCGAACGCAACCTGCTCGTCTTTGCGGCAGCCTATCTCGCCGGTGTCGATCGGGTTTTTACCATTGGTGGGGCCCAGGCGGTGGCGGCGCTCGCCTACGGCACCCAGACGATTCCACAGGTCGACAAGATTGTCGGCCCAGGAAATGCCTATGTTGCCGAAGCTAAGCGACGCGTCTTTGGGGTGGTTGGCATCGACATGATCGCCGGCCCTTCCGAAGTGCTGGTACTCTCCGACGGAACGGGCCACCCCGACTGGGTGGCGATCGACTGCTTTGCCCAGGCCGAACACGACGAGCTGGCCCAAGCGATCGTGGTGAGTACCGACAGCGCCTTCCTCGACCAGGTGGCCGAGGCGATCGCCCGCCTGTTGCCGCAGCAGCCGCGGCGCGAGATCATCGCCCGGTCGCTGGCTAACCGCGGCGCACTCATCTGGGCCCCTGACCGCGACGCAGCGATTGCGATTGCCAACCGCATCGCCCCAGAACACCTGGAGTTGGCCGTGGCTGACCCTGAGGTGTGGGAGCCGAAATTGCGCCACGCCGGCGCCATCTTTCTTGGCCACTGGTCGGTGGAGGCTTTTGGCGACTACTGCGCTGGCCCCAACCATGTGTTACCAACGATGCGCAGCGCCCGTTTCTCTTCGCCGCTAGGAGTATGGGACTTCCAGAAACGAACCAGCTTACTGGCCATCTCGCCTGCTGGTGCAGCTAAGCTCGCCCCAATTGCTGCTACCCTTGCCGATGGCGAAGGGTTGGCCGCCCATGCCGCATCGGCGCGGTTGCGCGGCGCGTAAGTCAATCTTGAAAAACTTCCACTGCCGTTTCGCGGAGAAACGTTCATGCAAGCATTGGTACTTAGCTCAAACGCTGGTCCGACCGCCAGCCGCTCTTCTTTCTTGCGCTGGCGGCTGCGCTGTGGTTTGCGCTCTACCGGACGCTGATCCTGTTTTCCGAATGGCTGGTGCGTCAGCTGCCGGTGCCGGCCTGGTGATCGGCGAGCTGAAGATGGAACGCCATCTGGAAGACTGGGTAGCAGCGTTACAGAATTCACAAACCCCGGCGGGCGTCGAGCTACCGCAGCTTTCCTGGGGCGAGCGCATCGAACAGGGCTTTCATCACGTGCGCGAGATCGTCGGCAAGGTCTGGCCCTACATCCTCGCCGGTATCGCGCTGGGGGCGGGCATCCACGGCTATGTGCCGGAGGACTTCATGGCGTCGATCATGGGCAAAGAGGCCGCCTGGTGGTCGGTACCCGCCGCGGTGTTGATCGGCGTGCCGATGTACGCCAATGCCGCCGGCATCATCCCGGTGGTCGAGGCGCTGATGAATAAGGGCGCGGCGTTGGGCACGGTGCTGGCCTTCATGATGAGCGTGATCGCGCTTTCGCTACCTGAAATGATCATCCTGCGCAAGGTGCTCAAGCCCACGCTGATCGCTGTTTTCGCCGGCATCGTCGCAGCCGGCATCTTGCTTGTCGGCTATGTGTTCAACGCCCTGTTGTAACCGCAGAATTTTGACCATCGAGGAGAAAAGTGATGAAAAAAATCAAAGTACTGGGCACTGGCTGTGCCAATTGCAAGACCACGCTGAAACTGATCGAGGAGGTTGCCGCCGCGAAGGGTATTGCCGTGCAGCTCGAGAAGGTCGAAGACCTCAAGGAGATCATGCGTTACGGCGTGATGAGCACGCCGGGGGTCGTGGTGGACGGCAAGGTCGTGCATGCCGGCGGGATCCCGAGCCGGGAAAAGATCGAAGGCTGGCTGACTTAAACCCGGATTTTCCATGAGAACTGCCTGCCTAGCGGCATGATACCCGCATGGCTTGCTCCGCTGCTGACCCGTCGCATGCTGATTTGCGTGTTTACGGGTTTCGCTTCTGGCATGCCGCTCTATTTGCTGCTCAATCTGCTGCCGGCCTGGCTGCGTTCCGAAGGTGTCAGCTTGACGACGATCGGCCTCTTTGCGCTGATCCAGTTCCCCTACACCTGGAAGTTTCTCTGGTCGCCCCTACTTGATCGCGTGCATCTGCCGCTAGGCCGGCGGCGCGGCTGGATTTTGCTGACGCAGACGCTACTACTGCTGCTGATCGCGCTTCTTGGCCGTTTCTCGCCGGCAAGCGATCTCGAAACGATTGTCTGGCTTACGGCGCTCATTGCCTTCCTTTCGGCCACCGCCGACATTGCGCTCGATGCCTATCGCCGCGAGCTCCTTTTCGAGCAGGAACTGGGCCTTGGCAACGCGTTGCATGTCAATGCCTATCGCATCGCCGGGCTGGTGCCGGGTTCGCTGTCGCTGATCCTTGCCGACCATTTCCCGTGGGAAACGGTATTTTTGATCACCGCGCTCTTTATGCTGCCGGGCATCCTGCTCGCGCTCGCTGTCGCCGAGCCAACGGTCGCCCACACGCCGCGCACTGTGCGCGAAGCCGTCGTGGAGCCATTGCGCGAATTCTTCGCGCGTGCCGGCCTCCAGCAGGCCCTGCTGATCCTTGCCTTCATTCTCTTCTACAAGCTTGGCGACTCGCTGGCCACCGCGCTTGCCACCCCCTTCTATCTCGATCTTGGCTATGCGAAATCCGACATCGGACTGGTTGCCAAGCATGCGGGCTTGTGGCCGGCGGTCTTCGGCGGCCTACTCGGCGGACTGTGGATGGTTAGCCTTGGTATCAACCGGGCGCTATGGCTGTTTGGCATCGTGCAGGTGGTGTCGATCTTTGGCTTTGCCTGGCTGGCGGCGCTCGGGCCGCAGCAGGAGATCGACGCATGGGCCCTGGTGCGCCTTGCCGCGGTGATTGGCTTCGAGGCGCTGGGGGTGGGTTTGGGCACAGCGGCCTTTGTCGCCTTCATCGCCCGCGCCACGCATCCTGCCTATACGGCCACGCAGTTTGCGCTCTTTACGAGTCTGGCGGCAGTGCCGCGCACCTTCATCAATGCTTCAGCTGGCTGGTTGGTCGAAGCGCTGGGTTGGACGCTTTTTTTCTTACTGTGTGCGCTGCTCGCTCTGCCAGGCATGGCGCTGCTTGTCAAGGTGGCGCCGTGGCAGACTCGGCCCGCGTAGGTAAAAAATGAAGCGCTGCCAGGCGGCGCTCATGGCAGGTTCTCTTTGGAAGCGCATCAAGCCACCTGCGCGGCGGCAAACATCCGCGTGGGATCTGCTTTGCCGATACCGAACTTCTAAGCCGCCTACACGGTAGTAAAGGTTTAACAGCCCAGGAACTGTTTGTAGAATACTCTATATTGGAACAGATGAACAGATAAATTGATGGCCATACAACAACCCATTGCCCACATCACACGCTCTGCAGATGGCACTTGGCGTGAACCCCATGACCTTGCCGAACACCTAGAGGGTGTGGCCAAGGCCGCCGCCGGTTTTGCCGAACGTTTTGGGGCAAAGGAATGGGCGTGGCTTGCCGGTCTTTGGCACGATCTGGGCAAATACCGGCCATCGTTTCAGGCCTATATTCGGCAAGCCAGCGGCTTTGCAACGGACGCACACATTGAGGACGCACCCGGGCGGGTTATCCACTCCACTGCCGGGGCGTTACTTGCTTGTGACCGTTTTGGCCCTGCCGGCCGTTTACTCGCCTATCTAATCGCCGGCCACCATGCGGGGCTAGCGGACTGGAACGGCGGTCCTGCAAGTCTTTACCAGAGAATGGAAAACGCGCGGCGGGAAGGCCACCTTGACGAAGTTCTTGCCGCCAATCCGCCGGCTCACATCCTTGCTGCCAATGGCATTACGCCCTCCACCCGGCCCAAGGGCAAGGCGGAAGAGCTGCACCTGTGGCTGCGCATGCTGTTTTCCTGCTTGGTGGATGCCGATTTCCTCGATACCGAGGCTTACATAGAACCGGACAGGGCTACCGTGCGGGCCGGTTATCCCTCCATCGGCGATCTGCTCGACCGCTTCACCGACCACATGGCGCGGCTGCGCGGGGATGCGCCGGCAACGGCCGTCAACGCCGTGCGCGACCGCGTTCTGGCCCAGTGCATCGTGCGCGCCCAGGAGGATCGCGGCAACGGTTTGTTCTCTCTCACCGTCCCCACCGGCGGTGGTAAAACGCTGGCCTCCCTAGCCTTCGCCCTGAACCATGCCAAGACTCATGGCAAGCGGCGGGTAATCTACGTCATCCCCTATCTCTCCATCATCGAGCAGACGGCGGCCCTGTTCCGCCAGGTATTCGGAGAGGAGGTCGTCATCGAGCACCACAGCCACTTGGACCCGGACAAGGAGAATAGCGCAAGCCGCTTGGCCGCCGAGAACTGGGACGCCCCCATCATCGTCACCACCAACGTGCAGTTCTTCGAATCTCTCCATGCGGCCCGGACCTCCCGCTGCCGCAAGTTGCACAACATTGTGGACTCGGTGGTGATTCTGGACGAGGCCCATTTGCTGCCGCCGGATTGGCTCGATCCCTGCCTCGCGGCCATCCGCGCCCTCGCCAACGATTACGACGTTACCTTCGTGCTGTGCACCGCCACCCAGCCTGCTTTCCGGCCACGCGACGTCAACGGCAAACTGTTCGCTGGGCTACCAGACGTGCGGGAACTCATGGAGGGCGGGCCGCACGTCGAAACGCCGAAAGAGCTTTATGAAGCGCTGGAGCGCGTGCGGGTGCATTGGCCTACGACGCTGGCAACCCAGGATTGGGACACGATTGCAGAACGCATAGCGGCCCATCCTCAGGCCCTGGCTATCGTGAATCGCAAAAGCCACGCTCGCGCCCTGGCCGAAAGACTGCCGGGTGCCTTGTATCTCTCCACCAATCTCTGCGGCGCACACCGGGCTGAACGCATCAATGAAATCCGCCTGAAGCTGGCCGCCAACCGGGAACGTGCCCAGGCCGGGCTTCCGGTCTGCCCGCTCTACGTGGTTAGCACCCAGCTCATCGAGGCTGGAGTGGACGTGGACTTTCCGGTGGTCTTCCGGTCCCTGGCCGGGCTGGATGCCATTGCCCAGGCGGCGGGGCGCTGCAATCGGGAAGGGCGGCTGGGACGGGGCGAGGTGCAGGTCTTTGTACCGCCCGAATCCTCGCCGCCCGGGCTCCTGCTCAAAGCCGAGCAGGCCACCCGCGAGCTGCTCGCCCTCGATGCTGAACCCGCGCTCTCCCCGGAAATGTTCGACCGCTTCTCGCGGCTGCTGCTCGCCAAAGTCAACACCTGGGACAAGGCGAACATCTGCCGCTTACTCACGCCAGGCAACCAGCTGGAATTCCGTTTCCGCGAGGCGGCGGACAAGTTCCGTTTGATCGACAACGATGGCCTGCCCGTGATCGTGCGCTGGGGTGACTCACCCGACCTCATTGACAAGCTG
>Ga0308414_1000068_pt1 | contig 56310 bp, 48 predicted proteins | sample HotsprSampleOS50_FD_205667 | JGI IMG/M metagenome (GOLD analysis project Ga0308414, IMG submission 205667) | Hot spring phototrophic mat microbial communities from Octopus Spring, Yellowstone National Park, Wyoming, United States - 20090730_OS50 ... | reverse complement strand
GAGCGACGGCGACTGGCCGATTGGCCTGGCGATCGACGCCTATCCCAGCTTCAACGTCTACTACCGTACCGTCTATGGCAAGGGCGCGTACTTTTTGCACACGCTCCGCGCCGAGTTGGGCGAAGAGACCTTCTTTGATGCCCTGCAACACTACTACTGGCAGCACCGCTATCGCGTTGCGACCACCGCCGACGTACAACAGGCATTTGAGGCTGCCAGCGGACGCGACATGGAGGCGCTGTTCGTGCAGTGGGTGACGGGCGTGGGGCGTTAGACCTATGCGCATCAATGGAGGGGCTGCCGCCCTTAAAACTCATTGCCTGGGGGCCGTAGGCCCCCAAATCCCCAACCGCAGGTTTACGTTGATGCGTATAGACGTTAGATCCCGTGCCGGTGAATGGGCATAGAACGCGCATATGGAATGACCTGTTGTTAGATTAACCGCCATACTCGGCGCTGAATAGGCCTTCGCTGCCGCACCAGATCGCGAGGAATCTCAGCCATATGCAGCACCGGCGCTGGCGGTGCCGTCGTTACCTGCATGCATGCTGGCACCAGATCTGGCTCATAGCGTGTACCGCCAACAGGCATATCGTTGAGTATACCGGTCTCGTTCGTGCTAACCCAGGAAGCCACCATGCGGCCCTCATCATTCAAGCTCCAGTTCATTTTCATTGGCATAACCTGCTCCTTTCTGCATCATCAAGCACCCCTTATAGCGATCTCTTGTATCGCATGCACGACGGGTCATAAACCTGGCTGCCGCTCGAGTTACACCAGTACTCCAGGCAAAACAAAGCATGCCCTGGCATAGCACCAGATGCAACCGAATGACACCCGTGATCAAGCTATGGCTACTACCATCGCTCAATCAACGTTTAAGTTGCCTAAAAAGCGGTTATACACCGGAACAATCGGTGAGGATGCAAGATCCCCGGCAAGTATGGCACTCACCGAGAACAGAAGAGGAGCGCAGGTAAGGCCTGCGAGCCAGCGTGCTGGAGGTGAGTCAGTACCAGATACCGATTGTTGAACCAGGGTAGAACCGCTTATCAGGTTCGTTACTAGCGTCCATATTCCTCCGAATCCAAAGCCCCTCCGCACAACTGTCAGAGGGGCCATACCAGGCAAACTTGCCAGCTCCCCCCTGGTTGAGCTTAAGCCTTTCCACAACGTAGCGACCTGGTCGCAGTCACCTTGACGTGGCCCTTAATCCGAGCCGCGTTGTCTATCCCTTAGTGTCTTTCGACAGGCCGAGACAGTGACCTATATTTGTGGAAACGCCGCGCCTAACGAAGAAGCGACTTTCACTGGGTAGTCTTACGACTGTGGTTATCATACATTATCGTATGCTTAAATGTCAAGCCCTAATTTGTCTATTGCACCAAAAGGATGTGCCGCATGTTCTTGTCCACGCGCCTCACCGGATCGCCGGGGGCCTTCAGGCCCCGGCTCGTATTCTAAAGGCAGCGTGTGCGGCCTTTGCCGCCACCGCAGGCTGGCTGCGCCGTCAGTAGCCCGCGGCTTCAGCCGCCGGGCGCTTGACAGATAGACCATATTGATCTAGACTGTTACTAACAAGGAAATTTATTGGTGTCGCTCCTTCGTTAGGCGCGGCGTTTGCATGAACATATGTCACTGTTCCGACCCGTCGAGAGACGCTGAGGGATAGACAGCACGGCTCGGATTAAGGGCCATGCTAACGTGACTGCGACCAGGTCGCTACGTTGTGCAAAGGCTTAAGCTCAACCAGGGGGGAGAAGACGCAAGCATGTGTTTGCGCCCCCTCTGTATATTTATGCAGAGGGGGCGTTGTGTTGGATACGGTAATGGCTAATGCTGATCCTGACGGTACACGGGTGTACCCACAATTGATCGCGTGTTCTGATCCACCGGATGGCTGAACAGGTAAGCCTGGCCTGGCCCTGCCTGGTACCTAGTAGCCCTTGGTGTGTTCAGACATGCCAGGGGCTTTTGTATGTCAAGTAACCTGAAAGAGGAGGTATGTCATGTTCGAACTGGAACTGAATCTGGTTGCCCGACTGGGAACAGCCATAATAGCCGGTGCGCTGATCGGGGTCGAACGCCAGTGGCGGCATCGTATGGCCGGCCTACGCACAAACGCTCTCGTGGCCACCGGGGCGGCCCTGTTCGTCATTCTGTCTACCCTCATACCGGGTGAGGGTAGCCCCACTCGTGTCGCGGCTCAGGTCGTTTCAGGCATTGGCTTTCTGGGAGCAGGCGTGATTCTGCGCGATGGCACCAACAACATTCGCGGCTTGAATACGGCTGCCACGCTCTGGTGTGCGGCTGCCGTGGGCGCACTGGCGGGAGCAGGCTTCTTGCTGGTGTCCAGTATGGGCGTGATTGCGGTGATTGGCACCAACGTCCTTCTGCGGCCAATTGCCCGCAAATTGGATCGACCGATACTCGCTACGACAGATAAAGATGTCGATATTGGCTATCAATTTCGGGTCGTGTGTCACCAGGACAAGGAACTCCACGTGCGGGCATTGATGCTCCATGCGGTCAACAGTGCCCCGGTGATGCTGCGTGGACTGCATAGCCACGACGTTGATGGCACCCCGCATGTCGAAGTCCGGGCCGATTTTGTCACCCGCGGGCGCAATGATGCGATTCTGGAGCAAGTAGTGGCCCGCCTCAGCCTCGAGTCCGGGGTCACGGCGGTGAGTTGGGATGTCGATAACGAGATAGTCGAGAATTATTGATTCAGTCATAGGAGGTATGAAGATGAACAACCTGAACCAGTTGACACTGAACAAGGGATCGCTGGAAGCAATCAAAGAGCGGATCAATCAGCTAAGTTTGCACGAACTGGTGCGTATGTTCTCTGATCTCGAAGCACGCGAACGGGTCTTGATGTATCGGATGCTGGAAAAAAACCGGGCGATCGAGACGTTTGAACACCTTGATCCAACAGATCAGGCTCAGTTGGTGCGCGATATGGAAGATCCCGAAATCGCTGCCATTCTGGAGGCTCTTGATCCCGATGATCGGATACAGTTACTGGAAGAACTGCCAGCGAAAGTGACCAAGCGCTTGCTGGCGACTATAAGCCCGGAGACACGCGAGACCATCAACTTGCTGCTGGGCTATCCAGACGAAAGCGTGGGACGGCGGATGACGCCGCGCTATATGGCCGTGCGTGAAATGGTCAGTGTGCCGGCTGCACTGGCCGCTATTCGTGCTGCACCATTACGCGCCGATGAGATTGATGTGATTTTTGTTATCGATGCGCAACGCCATTACCAGGGCTATGTACGCCTGGGGCATCTGGTGCAGGCCGCTGAACCACAGACGGCGATTGCCGATCTGATCCAGAAAGATCCCGTGGCGGTATCTGCTACCGCGCCAGCAATGGAAGCGGTGCAGAAGTTGAAGGCCTTTGATCTACCGGCCATTCCGGTAGTCGATAGTGAACAACGCCTGGTTGGAGCGATTACGTTTGACGATGTGATTGATCTGATCGAGGCCGACATCTCAGAGACGATGTATCGCAAGGCTGGTGTTGTTGACCTTTCACATCCGAAAGACGAAATATACAGCCGCCTTTTGACACAGGGCGGTATCTGGTACCCCGTCCGCGCACGTATTTTGTTTTTGTTTGTGACGCTCCTTGGCGGATTAATGGTGGGTGGTATTATTGACGCATTTGAGGAGGTGCTGGCGGCGGTGGTCGGCGTGGCAGTGTTTATTCCGCTGGTGATGGATATGGGCGGCAATGTGGGTACCCAGTCCACCACGATCTTTGCGCGAGGGTTGGCGCGCGGCCACATTAATACACAAAAATTTCTCGCCCATCTCCGCCGTGAGGTCTCGGTGGGTCTGGTCATGGGTCTCATTCTGGGCATCATCGGCGGAACCACCGCCTACTTCTGGCAAGGTGCCCCCAACAATATTCCGCAACTGGGTCTGGCGGTTGGTATCTCGCTCTTTGTGGTAGTAACACTGGCCACCTTTCTGGGTTTTATATTGCCCTGGCTTATGCTCAAGCTGGGACTGGATCATGCGCCAGGCGCCGATCCTTTCATTACGACGATTAAGGACTTTATCGGTCTGTCGCTCTACTTTGCGCTGGTCAGCTGGCTGATTGGAGTTGCGTAGATTTGTATGCCAGACAACACGCAGATACAAGATCTCCTGACGGCTGAACCTCCTGCAACCAACACCGCTCCGATAGCACTGATACCAGATGTTCTGTCCTCATTCATCCTGGATACCATCTAGTGGGAGTAGGAACTGTGACCTTGTGTCCGTTCCTACCCCGATCAGAGAACCAGACCCTGCACGACAAAATCCGCAAACTGACGAGCCAGAATGCGCGGAATACGTCCCTGAAGATGCGTCCCATCGGCCACAAATTCCTGGGACTCAACCAGGCCACGCTGGTGCCAGAGCGCAACCAGGTCATTGCGCTGATAGGGAATGAACGCATCAAGGGCAACCATGGTCTGTGCCAGTGCCTGCTCAATACGCATGAACAATCCTTGCAACCCCCAGCCACGTTGCGCCGAGATAGCAATATAATCGTGGGGCATCCCCAGTTCTTCCGCCAGCGAGCTAACTTCTGTCTCGCCAATGCCCGGCATACGATCCACTTTGTTCAGCACCGTCAACATAGGACGATCGACAATGCCCAGATCACGCAACGTGTTCTCCACTGTGTGCGCCTGCTCTTGCGCATTGGGATGGGTGAAGTCAATGATATGCAACAACAAATCCGCCTCACGAATTTCTTCCAACGTTGCTCGAAAAGCCGCCACCAGCTGGGTCGGTAATTTTTGAATAAACCCGACCGTATCAGTGAGCAACATCAACTGCCCGCCCGGCAGCACAATCTGGCGTGTCGTGGGATCGAGAGTAGCGAAGAGCTGATCTTCAGCACGTACATCAGCATCGGTCAGCGCATTCATCAGCGTTGACTTGCCAGCATTGGTGTAGCCCACCAGCGCCACGACCGGAATGCCACTCTGTCGCCGCCGCTTACGGTACAGTTCACGATGACGATGCACATGAGCCAGCTGTTCTTTCAGCCAGTTTATGCGCTGATTGATTAACCGGCGGTCAAGCTCCAGCTGCGTTTCACCAGGCCCACGTAGACCGACTACCCCCCCGGCAGACATACCGCCACCGCCTGCCTGTCGTTCCAGGTGCGTCCACTGTCGGCGCAGGCGGGGCAAGAGATAGTTATACTGCGCCAGTTCTACCTGAAGCCGACCTTCGTGCGTATGGGCATGCTGTGCAAAAATATCCAGGATCAATGCCGTGCGATCGAGCACCCCAATATTCAGCTCTTTCTCCAGATTACGCGTCTGGGCAGGGGTTAACTCATCATCAAAAATCACGAGATCACACTGCTCTTGCGCCACACGCTCGGCCACTTCATGCACTTTACCGGGGCCAATAAAAAACTTGGGGAAGGGATGGGTCAATCTCTGGTAGATACTACCCACGACTTCTAAGCCGGCCGTGTCTGCCAGTAAGCCTAGTTCCTGGAGCGAGTCAACAGCTGTCCAGGAATTTTTAGCATCGGCGATTTCTGCGCCAACGAGAAAAACCCGTTTGCGGGGGACTTCAGTTGTATGCAGCCGACCATTATCTGCGGAAAACTCTTTGTTTATGGTAGTCTCCTTAAAAGGGTTTATATATTATAGCAATGCTGCATCAGTCCTGAAGAACTGGAGACCAGGCTTTCGCATGTGGAAAACACTGTCCAGGCGAAAGCCTGGTCTCCAATGTACAATTGATATAGGATTGCTATAGCTGTACAATTATGCACAAATCTGACATCTATTGTAGCATTTTCAGCTACCTGGATCAAGGAAAAAAAGAAACAGGCTCCACGCCGATGCGCCTCGCGTCTCCTCGCCTCCTCGCCTCACGCCTCACGCTCCATAGGAAACAGGTGACCGGAAAGAGGTAACGGTGAGCAATACGAACCAGCCTGAGCATCTGTCACCTGTCACCTATCACCTGCAGAAGCCTCGTAGATCGGCAACCGCGGATCACGGCCCCGGTACTGCCCTTTGATCCAGGCATAGCGCGGGTCATCCTGATTGGCAAGACTCTGCGCACTGCCTGCCAGGACGTTCAAATAGTAGGTTGTGGAGCCAGGAGCGCTCGTGACTGGATGATACCCCTCTGGCACCAGCACCAGGTCGTTGTGCTGCGCTACCAGGATAGTGTCAATCGGCATTCCGGCCCGATGCAGCGGCGACTGCGCGTCCGTATAAATGCGCTGGTAGGCATAGCCTGCCGGATGATCGAACTGATAGAAGTAGATTTCCTCCAGATCGGCCTCGATCAACTGTCCAGCAGCGTCGGTGGTATGTACATCATGCTTGTGCGGTGGAAAACTTGACCAGTTCCCGCCGGGAGTATAGGCCTCGACCACAACCAGCCGCTGACATGGAAACCCGGGCGGAATGATTGTGTTGACCTGGCGTGTAGCTTGATCGCCACCCCGAATTTCTACCTGCACCTCGGCCGGAATGATCAAGTGCGGTGCATGTTCAACGGTAGTGGGAACCCATGCGACAGCAAACATACTATCTGTGCTGGCGCGTACCGACAACGTGGTGTGCCATGGCAGGTAGAGCGCATGCGGTAGACCAGCAAAGACATTGCTCCGCTGACCAAGGTGCCACTGGCCGCGATTGGACTGCACCTGGAGCCGACCGGCCAGCACGATCAGCGCCAGCTCGTGGGTGCCCGTCGCAAACGACCATGTTCGGGTGGCAGTCAGGTGCCGCACTTGAAAGTGAATGTAGTCCCATCCCGCTTGCTCCGGAGTAACGGCGACTATCAGTTGTGGATCGGCGCCATCCTCCGGGTGAATAATGAGATTTTGTGCATCATAACGCATAGTGTACTCCTGCTGTAACCGTTCAGGTAGTTCCTGCGCCAGGCCGGAGCGCGGAGACCGCCGGCCCGCGCAAAACCGTTGTTGCGGCCCGTTCAAAACGGGCCGCAACGAGGGGACTCTCGGATGGGCAACACCCGCTCCTGACCATCCCACCTGAACGACTATCTCTTTCTGATTACATCTCAAGTCCAATCCATCCGTTGCCATGCGTGGCATGGTATAATCTTTATAATCCCGATGGATTTCGATGCATAGAGAGTGACCTCTCGATCAATTCTATTCCTACAACGAGATTTCATCTCAGCAGGGGTGCGGGGGCCACAGGCCCTCGCGCACGTTCCCTGCCGAGCCTCTCTACCCAGGGGATGCCTCGTTGTAGTACTATAGGACATCGGAGTCCAGGCTTTAGACCGAACGCAGCTAGCTCCAGGCTAAACCCTGGACTTCAGTTCTTTACAACTGATGCAGGATTGCTCAGGTTCATGATATAAGTATCATTGGCACGAAAGGATGTTACAGTGGCAAGAAAACAGTGGAGTAGTCCACCAGCCATGGATATTGATCCCCAGAAAACGTATCGTGCAGTCATGGAAACCAGCCGCGGTACGATTGAGCTTGAATTGTATGCCCAGTTTGCACCCAGAACCGTGAATAACTTCGTATTTCTGGCCCGTCAGGGCTTCTATAATGGTCTCAAGTTTCATCGGGTTATTCGTAACTTTATGATCCAGGGTGGTGACCCTACTGGTACCGGCAGGGGTGGGCCCGGTTATAAGTTTGAAGACGAGTTCGTCGGTAATCCATTACAACACGAAACCGGGGTAATTTCGATGGCTAATGCTGGCAAAAATACCAACGGAAGCCAGTTTTTTATCACCCATGGGCCCCAGCCCCATCTGAATGGCAAACATACTGTCTTTGGTAAGGTCATCCACGGGCAGGATGTGGTGAATGCCATTCGCCAGGGTGATACGATGACCAGTGTCGTCATTAACGAAGGTTAGCCGTACCGCATAGTCGAGAGATTATTGCCAGATGTAGGGTTCTCTATCCAGTCCGCATCTTCGTATACACGAAAACGGATTAAATAAACCCTGGATGCATTCATGTGCAGATTGGAAGCGATCGTTTCCGTATTGAGCATAGCTTCCGGCTATCAGTAGCACAAATATTGACCATGTGTAAAAAATCACTATAATATACCCTTAACCTTCTCCTCAGCTATATTCTTCTCTCCTGTGGGCGATCTGGTTCTATTGTCAAGGAGGACAATCATGCAAACGTATAGTCCTGACAAAATCCACAACGTTGGATTCTTTGGTCATGTTGGTTGTGGAAAAACCACCCTGACTGAAGCACTTTTACTGACCGGCCATACGATTACGCGCATGGGGCGCGTTGAGGATGGCTCCACGGTCAGCGACTACGATCCCGATGAGCAAAAGCGCGGCATGTCCATCAACCTGTCGGTTGCGCCGCTCGAATGGCAACAGCATAAAATCAATCTGGTTGATGTTCCAGGCTATGCCGATTTCGCGGGCGACATGGCCGCTGCCATGCGTATCGTTGATGGGGCGATCATTGTGATCGACGCTTCAGGTGGCGTTGAAGTTGGCACCGAGCAATCCTGGGAGCTGGCGGTGCAGATGAACGTTCCACGTATGCTATTCATCAACAAACTTGATCGTGATAACGCTAACTTCTTCCGCTGTATCGAGCAGGCTCAAGAGATCCTTGATGCTGCTGTTATTCCGCTACAAATTCCGATCGGTAGCGCCCGCGATTTTCGTGGAATTATCTCACTCCGCCGTCAACGAGCATGGTTCATTTCCGACAGGCACGATGGCAGTTTTGTCGAGGGTGATGTACCACCTGACCTGGATGCCCTGATGCACGAGTGGCGTACACAGTTGATCGACAAAATTGCGGCCACCAATGATAACCTGATCGAACGCTATCTTGAAAGTGGTGAAGATGCGTTAACCCGCGAAGAATTATTGACTGGACTACGCTCGGGTATTGCGAATGGCAGCATTGTCCCGGTATGTTGCGGATCAGCACTCCAGGTAGCCGGTATGGCTCAACTGCTCAATGATATTATTGACTGTATCCCCTCTGCTGCCCATAAGCCGATTGAGTTGACCGATCCGGCCAGCCATGAGCGGGTCACCCTGCCCGTTGCCGCTGACCAGCCACTGGCGGCGCTGGTATTCAAGACACTGGCCGACCCCTATGGCAAAATCAGCATGTTCCGCGTTTACACAGGCCAGTTGCAGGAAAATACAACTGTCTACAACCTGCGCACGCAGAAAGATGAGCGGGTGGCCCATGTCTACATGCCCTGCGGCAAGGAACAAATGCCCGCTAGTGTGATTGGCCCTGGCGATATTGGCCTTACCACCAAGCTGACAGACACTACAACCAACGATGTGTTGGGATCACACGAGCGACCGTTGCTGTTGCCCCCGATCCAGTTTCCTGCCCCGGCCTTTACGGCGACTGTCAAGCCACAGACCCGGGCCGATCTGGACAAACTGGGTTCAGCACTGACACGGATCGTTGAAGAAGATCCAACGCTGCGTACGGATCGCGATCAACAAACAGGGGAAATGCTGCTTTCGGGTCTGGGCGAGAGCCACCTGGAAATTATTGCCGAGCGGATGAAACGTAAGTTCGATACCAATGTCCTGATCGAACTGCCTCGCATTCCTTATCGCGAGCGCATTCGCGGCAAAGCTGAAGCAAGTTATCGGCACAAGAAACAGACCGGTGGTGCCGGGCAGTTTGCCGATGTGTCTCTGCGTGTCGAGCCGCTCGATCCCGATCCAACGCGCGAAGATCCGCTCGAATTTGTCAACCAGATTGTGGGGGGCGTCATCAGTCGTGGCTTTATGCCTGCTATCGAGAAGGGTGTACGCGAAATGATGATGGAAGGGTTGCTGGCTGGCAACCCGATTGTCGATGTGCGTGTCACCGTTTTTGATGGTAAAGAACACCCGGTAGATAGTAAGGAAATCGCTTTCAAAACTGCCGGAGCTCAGGCCTTCAAACTGGCTGCGTTGAAAGCGCAACCTGCAATTACCGAGCCAATTTATACGCTCGATATTACCGTGCCTGATCAGTTCTCGGGTGATGTTATGAGTGACATCAGTACGCGCCGTGGGCGGGTGATGGGGATGCTCCCGGCCGGTAAAGGTAAAACCACGATTACGGCTCAGATACCATTGGCCGAATGCCAACGTTACTCGACCGATCTCCGAGCGATGACTCAGGCGCGGGGGAGTTTTACCATGACCTTCTCACACTATGAAGATGTGCCCGCACACCTGATCGATACCCTGATAGAGCAATACAACAAGGAGCGCGAAGCGGCCCATTAGGCTGAATGCCTGGAGAACAAGCCAGCCCCAATAGGTACAAGAAGGCCCGGCATGACGCTCCCGCAGTGTATCTGCATCCAGATCTGATGCGCCTGATGCTGCCATAGTCAGTATCAGGCGCCATCAATTCGATCAAGGAACCACACCAGTGGCCTATCTTCACACCAGTGGCCTATCTTGCTGAGCCGATCAAACCATCCTATCAGTCTACAGGGATGCGCCCCCCACCACTCCGCGGGCACATCTTGCCGGGCCGATCGAACCATCCTATCAGGCAAGCGTGTATCGGCAACCTGTATAAACCAGAGCGTATCCGCTATGAGTACCGCCGACGATTGCGATCGACGGCGTGTTCATCGTTCAAGGCTCCCATATGACTCAACACAGTCTCTCGTGTAGGAATGCAGGAGACACCCATACCTTCCACACTCAGCGCTGCTACAATGGCTGCGAAGCGAACCGATGCAAACGGGTTGCCAGTTTCACGCAGGCGAATCAGCAAGGCGGCTGCAAAAACATCGCCTGCACCGGTCGGATCAACCTCGATGGCCGGGTGAGCCGGAATATGATGCGCTTCCCCATCCACAAACAGGGTCACGCCATCAGCACCATGCGTTAGCGCAACCAGTCGGCAGTACCGGGTGTAGTAGGCTAGGCTGGTTGGATCGCCACTGACATCTTCCGTACTAATCACCAGCACATCGATGACCCGGAGCAATGCGGGATCGGGCTTCCAGCCAGGCTGCGTCACCAGTGATGGCAGGGGGGGATGCCACTGGCGCATCCAGCCTTGCGGCGTAACACCAATGATTGCCTGGGGAAAAGCGAACAGCATGTCCAGGGAACATTCATGCAAAACCGGCCCTAGATGTACAATGGGTGACGCATGCCATGCTGCTGGTATTAAGTCAAGATCAAGTGGAGGCGCGACGGCATGGACAAACTGCTGGCGGATATGATCGGTATAGCGATTCGCAAACGTCGAAGTTGTGACGGAAGGGATGCAGATGATTTCAATCGAGGCAGGCAGATCAGCCGGCAACTTGGCTGCCGCCGTCAGGATCGCTGTGTTCAACCCCAGACGCTGAGCGGTTATCGCGGCATACAACGCCGTGCCGCCTGATATACATGTATTGCCTGCGAGCAGATCCTGCGTGATGTGCCCAAGGACAAGGTAGTCAGGTGCTGACTGCTTCATAGCCATAGTATATCATGACGCGAGCGTCTGCTGTGCAACCGTGATACGCTCCATGCACCAATCTGAGAACCGCCGGTTCTCAGGACTTCGCAGGATAGATCACAATCTTGCGATTCTCTCCCTCGCCCGAGCTTTCGGTATAAATGCTGGGATCATCTCGTAACGCCAGATGCACAATCCGGCGCTCATAGGCGGCCATTGGTTCGAGCGAGATCGGACGTCCGCTTTGCCGAACGCGCTCGGCCATACGTCGTGCCAGGCCTTCGAGCGATTCCTGGCGACGTTGCCGGTAGTTCCCCACGTCCACCACAATCTGCGGCCAGCGTTGCACCCGTCGACTTACCAGCAAGTTGAGCATAAACTGCAACGAACGCAGCGTCTCGCCACGGCGTCCAATCAACAAACCCATTGCCTCTTCATCAGCCCCCTCAACATGTAAGGTAATCGTCTCTTCTGGCTCACCGCGCTGGTCAAGCACCTGCGATGTCACTGCAGTCACATAGCCATGAATATCCATACGATCGAGCAGATCCTCCAGAATCCGCCGCGCCAGCGTAACAAGATCGCCAGTGTACGCTGCTATAGTTGGGGCCGCAACTGCCCCTTCATCATCATCAACCACCGTGACGCGAACCAGTGCTTCATCGCCTGAGTCGCCCGACTCCAGCACCGCGATAGCTACTTCGTCGCGATCCTTCCCCAGCTGAGCCAGTGCCAATTCGACCGCCTCAGCGACGGTGCGTGCGCTAATCTCGATGCTCTTCATAAAGCTCATCCTCCCGAATCGTTGCTAGCGACGACGGCGTGGACGACGCGGGTGTGCTGGTGGGCCTGCCTGTTGATGGATGTCCCCTATCGCCTGATCCGGTGGGCTATCGGCTGGTTCTCCTGTTGCAGCTGATGCCTCGCGATCCAGTAACGGCCCTACCACATTCCAGAAACTAGAGCGTTGTGCCACAGCCGCCGTTCCGCCTTCTTGCACCACGACATCACTGTCTGTCACCGCGCTGGTTGGGGCCGCCAACGTAAGTGTTGAAGTGCGCGCACGATCCGCAGGCAGAAATGTGAGGTAGTTCGCCAGCGTACCCCACCCCGACGTAAAATATTGCTGAATCACGCCAATCATACTACTTGTCACCCAATAGAGCACCGCGCCAGCCGGAAACGTAAACGCAATGTATCCAAACACAAACGGCATGATCAGCATCGCCTGAGACATTGCCTTTTGTTGCGGATCTTGCGCACGGGGCATTGCCATGAGCTGTTGCATCAACTGCATCACCACCGACAGCACGGGTAACACGAGATAGATAGGCCCATTAAAGCCATCATCGCCAAAGGGTGCCAGACCGAGATTTATCCCCAAAAAAGGGCGGGTCACCATTTCGGCTACTGCCGGATTTTGCAACATTTGTTGCACCGTCTCGCTCAGATGTTCGCGGTTTTGCGGCAACATCAAGCGAATAACGGCTTGATAAACACCAATAAAAATAGGCAGTTGCAGCAGCATCGGCAGACATCCACCGACCGGATTAATTTTGTACTGCTGGTAGAGCTTGACCGTTTCTTCCTGCAGTTTTTTGGGTTCTTTGCCATATTTGCGCTGCAACTCTTTAATCAGGGGTTGCAGTTCCTGCATTTTACGGCTAGAGTGAATCGACTTGAGCGTCAGTGGGAGCATCACCACCCGTGTTACCGCCGTAAAAATAATTATCCCGATCCCCATACTCCCGGAAAAGATCGAAAACCAGAGCAATAACTGCTCCAATAAAGACACAAAATTAGACCAGAGTGTTCCCATATAATCACTATCCTGACATTGTCAATCTATTGGCTCACAGCCGATCAGCGTAGGGATGACGCACTCCCATCACTGGCCTGTGGGTCAACATCACACCACAGATGCGCTCGGCGTAGCAGTTGCTCAATGGTTGCCTGCAGGGTTGTAAAAGGCATGGTCGTCACTTCAGCGGAACGTACAATAAACACCAGATCCATCCCAACGACAATATGATCGAACATCAATCGTACCGCCTCACGCAAACGCCGTCGGGCACGATTGCGCCGTACCGCTGATCCCAGGCGTTTCGTCACCATAAAGCCACAACGAGTATGCTTACGGCGATTGGACGCCACGTTGAGTTGGATCAGTGGGTGATAAACGATGCGCCCTTCGCGTCGGACTCGTTGAAATTGTTGGGGACGCCGGAGCCGGTGTCTACGCTTCACCGCAGCATGACCTGTATACAGCCAAAAGACAGACGCTCACCCAGACCAGAGCTGTGTGCAGACATCTGCCTTTTATCCGCAGTCAAAAAGCTCAATGCCACCGGAACACAAACCTATCAGCGATGACCACGACGAACGGCGCGGCGCTCATCACTCACCGTTAACTTCCAGCGACCCTTGAGTCGGCGGCGGTGCAGGACATTACGCCCGTCTTTGGTACTCATCCGCGCCAGAAACCCGTGCTTGCGCCGGCGTGGAATACGTTTTGGTTGCCAGGTGCGCTTCGGCATAGCCCATACTCCTCAACGATGATATCAAGATCCCTTTTGTTTCTCTCTCCACACACTATTTCTTTTGCTGAAACGATTCCCTCTGTCTGAATGTGCATCTCATAGGTCTAGAAAGCAAAGATGAATGGCATTATACCTGCCGCACCATACTGGTGTCAAATAGGCGGTACCCGAATCCATGGTCAGACCTGCGGGGACAACATGGCGATCCGACCGAAGTGTGGGGTAACATAGACGCGCCCCTCATTCTGACCCGAGTGGAGATAAACCCTCCAATGATGCAGGTTTCTGTCCATCCAATGGTAGGGCGGGGATACACATTACACCGCTTGGCTTCCTGCATATAATATATATGAACAGGTACAGTACCTGACACCCATTCGGATGGGGGGATGAGAAGCCTTGCCCGTCCAGGCGTTGCTTTTCGACCCTGGGCGATGGTGAAGTTAATTTTGAGAGATTGCCCCTTCCCGGTGTTGCTTTTCGACCTGCTGGTAACACAGGGGGTGTGTTACCAGCATTGCCCTTCCCGGTGTTGCTTTTCGACCCGTTGCAGCACTAAAACCCGCCACAATAATAGGCCGAAAAGCGGAGGGGTTGCGGGGCCTGGCAGTGGCTCCCGCAACCCCCGCAGACGAACGTTCTCCAGAATGGGTACAATAGACGAACACAGATCAAATACCTCTCAAGTACCTCGATCGGCGTTCTGAAACGACAAATTCCTACGTCTTGGCGCTCATTGCGTTGGATTACTCGTTATCACCCACTCGTTGTAACGTACGGCGATGGGCTTCACGCTGCCGTCGGGAAAACCGATCTTCCTCATCATCATCGTCATCTGAACGATGACGACGCTCTTTGCGTCGGGAGTTGCCACCAAACTTGCTTAACAGATCCTCCAGGGTCGCATTACCAGAAAACTCCTCATCCGGGTCGCTGGCAGAACGAAATGGCTCTGCAACCGGTGGTGGTTCTGGCGCTGCCGCCCGTGAGCTACGACGGCCTCCTGTATCTGTTGGACGGCGACGCTCCTCTGGCGTGGGCGGCGGAGGACTCTCAGGTTCAGGTGGACGATCCTCGAGGCGCATGGTCAGGCTAATCCGTTTACTCTGCGGATCAACTTCGAGGACACGCACCTTAATCCGCTGGCCTACTTGCACCACATCTTCGACCTTGTCCACGCGTCCTTCAGATAGCTCAGAGATATGCACAAGACCATCGCGCCCAACGTTGATATCCACAAAAGCACCAAAGGCCGCCAGACCACTGACCGTGCCCTCTAGTATCTGGCCCACTTCCAGTTGCTGGAGCTTCTGTGTCCGTTGGGCGCGGCGCAAACTCAAACTAATGCGCGTTCCTTCAGGATCGATCTCGAGCAACTTAAAAGTGTAGCGTTCTCCTACCTGCACCGCATCTTCTGGACGATCCACGCGCCCTTCGGAGAGTTCGGAGATATGAACCAGACCATCCTTGCCTACCCCGATATCCGCAAAGGCACCAAAAGAAGCCATACCGGTAATCACACCTTCGACGACATCACCCACCTTGAGGAGGGCCAGCGCTTCACGGTCAACATCGGCCCGTTTGGGGCGACTGCGTGGACGCTGTTCAGGGTTCGCTCGTTCGCGGGGCGTCCGCATCGTCAGGCTAATGCGCCGAGCATCGACATCAAGCCCTTTCACCCGTACCTTAACCGTGTCGCCAATCTGCACCAGATCTGAGGGTGATTCAATCCGGGTATCGCTCATTTCAGAGATATGCACCAGGCCATCACGTCCCACACCCACATCGACAAAAATACCATAGAGTGCAATCGATGTCACACGCCCTTCTAATTCGGTACCAACCTCCAGATCCTTGAGGCGACGGGGCCGAGGGCTGGCTTCCTGGTCTTTAACCGGGATAAAGCTTGCTCCAGGGGCTTCCTCTGCATCAAGCATCGCCGCAGTGTTCGCCGTAGCCGTAGAACCTGGCTCACCATCAGGCGCAGAATTACCTGACATTCCCAGGTCAGCATCCACCAGTCGGTGTTCCGCACTCTCGGCCACTTCTGTGGCGCTCACCTCAACCGGAGCCGGGCTTGCCTCCAGGCGATCGTCAGGTGTACTATCGGGTGCTATCATTAGTGGTTCGGTCTCCGATAGCAGTATCACCTCAGCCGATACTGACTCTGCAACTGGCTGCTTCCTATCACCGGTTGGAGCCACTGTATTTCCAGGAAGTGACAGCACCGCCGTCGGTTCTTCCGTTTCGGGTGGTGGCACCACCACCGATTCTTCCGTTTGCTCATACATAGTTATACGCCGTTCTACCTCGCTTTCCGTCTGTCCCTCAGCCTCAACCAGCTCCTCAGCCTGTTCTGCAACTGGCGTCTCAGCTAGCACCTCAGCTGGCGCTATGTGTGCCCTGGCAGAGTTCTCGTTCCGTGCCTCGGGAGTGGACTGAACACTAGCGTCCGCGTCTACCAGATACTCTTGCGAGCCAGCCTGTACCACAGCCGGCACATCCTTCGCTGTGGCTTCCTCCCTACGGTCCTGATCGATCATCACCAACATCCCTCCTGATACTTGTGAAACCAGGGTTCCCTCTGTAACACCTGAGACACAGCACGCTTACGCTGTATCTGGTTCATACGAGTCGCGTGTTTCTCATTTGCGCACGTACCATCTGCGCCAGGCCACCCTCATCAAGTTCCTCCAGCCGATAGTAAATACCGTTCAAATGCTCTGCCAGTTGGCGAGCGAGACCGCGCTCAAAATGCGGGTGTTCTGTGTCAATTACAATTGCTCGCATAGCGTGGCTGGCAATAAAATCTGCCACACGGTAGGCCTCAAACTGAGGAGGCAAATGACTCATCGACACATTGGCCTGACCATCAGTCAGTAGCACCAGCAACGGAATAACCTCCTGATCATGGAGACAGGCACGTGACAACACCTCATACCCTGTTAGCAAGCCACGAGCGAGGGGGGTTTTACCGCCAGTTGGCATTGTGTGCAAACAACGTTGCGCCAGATCCACACTATTCGTGAGGGGCAAGAGAATATGGGCCGAGCTACGTTGAAAGCTGACCAATCCGACCCGATCCCGACGCCGGTAGACATCATGCAGCAGTGACAGGATGGCCGCCTTGGTTGAGCGCATCCGTTCGTCGGCTGCCATACTCCAGCTAGCATCAACAACAAAACAGACTGCGTTGCGGGTGCGGCGGATGCGTATTTTTTGCCGTAAGTCGGCCCGTTGGATAATAACTTTTGATCGGGGTGCAGGAGATTCCATACCGAGAAACTGGTCTGCCAACTGTGCTTCGGGAACCATCCCATTCTGGCCGGTTGCCCACTTGAGCGCATGGCGTCGGCGTTGATACGGTGCCGCCTCACGCAACGTTGCATCAACTGCCAGATCGGTCAACCGTGGTACCACCGTGCTGGCAATATAGTGCCCTTGCTTACGTCTGGTGCGCGTGCGTGTGCGCCGCCCAGGTAGCCGCCGCAACCGGGTCCAATCACTTTGACTTTGCAGACGCCTGATGGCAAAGGGTAGGTCGGGTTGATGTGTCATCCCACCAGTTGCATGTTCTTCTAAGACTGCAGCATATCCCCCATCACCACCACTCCCCTCTGGTAGCCCGCGCAGCACTGTTGTTGGCCTGGGTGTTTCCGGATGATCGCGCTTCAATTCACTTCGCTGATCTTTTTTTTTACTCTCATCTTGCGCGAACGTCGTTGTCCGACTACTCTGAGAGGATTGTTCCAACACCATCTTAATCCGGTCTTCATCGACTTTTACTTCGGCAAACGGTTGTCGCCGCATACGATGGGGCAAAGCCAGTTCCGCGGCGAGCTGAATATCTTCGATGAGTAAGGTGTCACGCCCAGACCATGCGGCCTGGGTACGGGCCGTTTCCAGGATCGTCAAATCAGCCCGATGACCGTCAACGCCGAGTTCGATAGCCAATCGTGCCACAGCCGACATATCGGTAGCCGCAATGTGTACCTGGGGCAACAACTCACGAGCAACCACAATTTGTTGAGCCAGTGCTTGCTCAGCCGCCTGCCATTGCGCTACAAAGGCCTCGGCATCAGCTTCATATGCCATACGTCGCTCAATCACCGCCACGCGGCTCGGCACATCACTCAGACCAGCAACCTCCACTGACAGGCCGAACCGATCCAGCAACTGTGGGCGCAGCTCACCTTCCTCGGGGTTCATGGTACCAACCAGCATAAAGCGTGCGGGATGCGAGACACTGATACCTTCACGCTCAACGGTATTGACGCCCATAGCTGCCGCATCCAACAAGATGTCCACAAGATGATCATCGAGTAAATTCACCTCATCGACATACAACAGTCCCCGGTTCACCTGTGCCAGCAGGCCAGGCTCGAAACGCCGCTGACCTTCGGTAATCGCGTGTTCAAGATCCAGCGCGCCGACCACACGATCCTCTGAGGCCGAGACCGGCAGTTCGACTAAACGGGTTGGCCGCACCAGGGTTGGAAGCGGTTCGTGTGTTGCACGACGATGGGTACAGGTAGCACATAACAAGGCTGGCTCGTCAGGGGCACACTGGTAAGGACAGTCGGCAACCACTGTTAGAGAGGGTAACAGACCTGCCAGAGCGCGTACAGCGGTTGACTTGGCCGTTCCTTTTTCGCCACGAATTAAGACCCCACCGATACGAGGATTGATCGCATTCAGTATTAGTGCCCGTTTCAGTCGCTCCTGACCCACAAGTGCACTGAAGGGATAAACTGGTCGCAAAATCGGCATAAATTTATGGTGAGAACAACAAAAGCCCTCTAGCCTTTCTCAGGGCCAGAGGTATATGCAACGGCGCCTTATCATCTTCGGAATAAACGTGTCTCGACACAAAAAATGTCTGGCTCTTAATGGCGTGAAACCTGGCACTACCCTATGGTTCCATGGTTTCCTCCAGGTATTCCTCATTTTCCCACAAAGATATGCAAAAGTCAAATGTGTGCCAGATCATGAGCATAGACAGGAGCAGTCGCGTGATTTCACGCACAGGAAAGGGGTAATATGCGTCAATACCAGGCGGCACGCGGATCCCATCTGTAACCGCAAGCACTCCACTAGATACCTGGACTCCATCTCGAAGCGATGCCCATGCCAGTGCTGTAGTCGGAGCCGATCATCATTCTGTCATCTCATACGAAACAGGTTATGCTATAATACCGTGGAATGTAACCGCAACAGGCTCAAGCGTGCTTGCTCGATACACAACTGGATGGGGTTGTCCAGCAACGACCGTATACGGCCTATTAGGGGGGCAGCAGGTCAGGTATGGTATCGATTCAGTTTGACCCTGTTGACTGATATGTGCGATTATTCTACCTCAAGTCTGGAGTAACCACGTGGCTCTATTCAATCCTTTCAATACGGTGCTTGGCGCTTTTAGTCGTGACCTGGGCATCGATCTAGGAACGGCCAATACGCTTGTTCATGTACGCGGCAAAGGCATTGTCATCAGCGAGCCATCAGTTGTTGCCTTTGATATTCGGACGAAAAAGTCCCACGCGGTAGGTGCAGAAGCGAAAGCGATGGTGGGCAAAACACCGTCTAACATTGTAGCGGTGCGGCCACTCAAAGATGGCGTGATTGCTGACTTTGATGTGGTTGAGAAGATGTTAAGTTATTTTATCAAGAAAGCACACGAGCGGACTTTTAGCCTGATACCACCCCGACCACGGGTGATCATTGGCGTACCTTCAGGTGTAACAGAAGTAGAGCGCCGTGCTGCCCGCGATGCAACCTTGAACGCCAATGCCCGTGAGGCCTATGTCGTCGAAGAACCGATGGCGGCTGCGATTGGAGCGGGACTGCCTGTGCAGGAGCCGATGGGCAGCATGATAGTCGATATTGGCGGTGGAACAACTGAGGTGGCGGTTATTTCACTCGGCGGTATTGTTATCAATCATTCCATCCGCACAGCCGGCGATGAAATTGATGAGGCGATTATTCAGTTTGCACGCCGTGAGTATAACCTGTTAATTGGTGAGCGCATGGCTGAGAAATCGAAGATCGCTGCCGGGAGTGCCTATCCCCTGGACGAAGAAATCAAGGTGGTGTTGCGTGGGCGGGATCTACTCACTGGACTGCCCAAAGCAGTTGAGGTGAGCAGTGTCGAAATTCGAGAGGGCATTGCGGGGCCCGTCAATAATATTGTCCAGGAAGTGCGGGCAGCTCTGGAAGAAACACCACCAGAACTGGTGGCTGATATTATGGAGCATGGTATTACGCTTGCTGGAGGTGGATCATTGTTGCATGGTCTGGATCGGCGGATTGCGGCCGAGACTCGCATGCCAGTCTATGTTGCAGAAGATCCGCTCTCGTGTGTGGCGCGTGGAGCAGGAGAGATGGTTGAGAATTTTTCCGATCCTGGTTATCAAGATATACTGATGCGCTCACAGAGTACGCGCAAAGCGAAGTATTGATGCGTAATTATCTTGATGATCAACCGATTAATCTTGCCGGAAGCACACCTCGTCGGCCACTGCTGATGGCACTGACCCTCTGTGTATTGGCGCTTATGCTGTTTTTTGCCGACTCGCTGGGCTTCATGACACCAGTACGCGGCCCTCTCGAATGGGCCCTCAGGCCAGTGGCCCAACAGTTGACCTCCTGGCGGAATGGGGTACTTACCGTCACAACGACTATAACCAGTGTGCCACAGATTCGGGCCGAAAATGAAGCTCTGAAACGCCGGATCAGCCAGCTTGAAGACGAGTTGATCGCCCGTGAACAGGCACTGGCCGAAAATACACGCCTGCGCCAGCAACTCGGAATCGAGGAAGAACATCCCTGGCGCTTGCTTGGAGCCGAGGTTGCGATACGCTTTCCTGATGCTGGTCGGCGTGTGATCCTGATCGCACGTGGCCACAAAGCGGGGATCGAGCCAGGGATGGCCGTCATCAGTCAGACTGATAGTGGGCCAACGGCGCTGGTCGGGATTGTTGAGGAGGTCGGCCTGTATATGGCGAGTGTGCTCCTGATTACGGACTTTGGCAGCCAGGTGAGTGCACGGGTCTTGCATGAGCGTGAGACGGCGCTGGGTATTTTGCAGGGACAATGGCAGCGTGGTTCACGGTTACGATTGGAGCAGGTAGAACGGGGTATTACACCTCGTGTAGGCGATACGGTGGTGAGCGCTGGTCTGACCCGTGAACTACAGTTGTCCCTGCCACTTGGCTCAGTACCCGGTGGTATACCAATTGGTACTGTCGAGGCGGTTCGCTCTGATGGCTATGCTCTGGTCGCCGAATTACAGCCATTTATTGACTCGGAACAGCTTACCTATGTATGGGTAATACTCGGTCAAAAAAATTAGAAGAATACCTGGTACGAGAGACAACTCTCATTCTCAGCATGGTTGCTCTGGGCCTGGTGCAATTGAGCCTTTTGCCAACACCACTGGGATCACCGCCTGCCCTGTTGCTCGTTCTGGTGGTGTGCCGTGTATTACTGGGGATTGGGAGTGGGACAATCTTTGCCGATAGTGGCATCGAAGGGGCGGCACGCTGGGCTTTTTATGGCGGCCTGATCCTCGATATTGGTAGTGCGACACCGCTTGGGAGTCACGCTCTGGCGCTCCTGGGCGCGGTGATTGTCGTTGCGGTAGGTACAGCCCGGTTACGTGTTGATGGGCCGTTCCTGCCATTACTCTCCGTACTGGTTGGTTCCCTGGTGTATGAAGTCGTGCTGACAATACTGGTGTATAATCAGTTCATAACGCTCGATGAATGGTATATGTATGGGATAAACATTATTTTTCCCAGTGTTTTATTAACCCTCATCCCCGCACTCCCGCTCTTTTTTCTTCTGCGCTGGATGTTTCGTGTACCGTAGCGTCCCGCCGTGACGCAAGCGTGGGCAACCGTATGTGACGCCGTCTTTTGCCGAACGGGGTACGGAAACCACAAAATGCATGAATAAACAACATATATAAGGTGCAGAGATGAGAGGAGTTCGTCATGGGTGCGATTCAGGTGTAGGAGTCATGCATAACGGACGCCAGTGCTATGCAACGAATACTGGTCTTACGGATCCTGTTGCTGTTGATTATCGTGGTGCTGATCGGACGATTGTATCAGCTCCAGCTGGTCGATAGCGATGCTCGACGGTATGGGAGTACGGTTGAAGGCATTACGACTCGCTATGTGCCAGTACTTCCCCGGCGCGGTGAAATTCTGGCGCGCGATGGCACGACGCTCCTGGCCGAGAGTGTGCCGATTTTTAGCATCGCCGTGCTACCCGGTTATTTGCCTGCCCGTGGTTCAGCACGGCGAGCAACCGTGCTGGGACAGGTAGCCCAACTGGCTCGGCTTACCAGTACTCTGGTTGTTTCCCCTGCAGATGCCCTGCAACAGAATCCAGCCCTGCGCTATGACCTCTCGCACATAACCACTGACTCGCTGGTGTATGCATCACATCCACGAGGGGCATTATTGGCGAGCGATGTCTTAACACTGACGGTTCCTGCTGATCGTACCCTGGATGCGATCGAAATAGCCCGGGTCTACAGTGATGTCCTCACGTTGAAAAACCCGATTGAAGATCTGATCGATCCGCTGAGTGTCGCCAGCTACCAGACCGTCGTGGTCAAAGAAGATATCTCGCCAGAACTGGCACTAGCGGTGCGAGAAAATAGTATGTATTTACCCGGTGTGGTCGTCGTACAGGACTATCGCCGCCATTATCCAGCAACAGCCTCTGTCCCCTCTCTCTCGCATATACTTGGCTATATCGGTCGAATCAATGCCTGTGAACTGGTCATCGAGAACCCGGCCACATCATGGCTGACCGGCCTGGTGGATACGCTGAGTCACATACCTGACTGTGGCATTCTACCCAAGCAGATTGATCCCGGTATACTGGCTCGCGGTATGCCCCCCTATCGACGCGATGATCGCATTGGAAAGTATGGACTTGAGCGTGGATACGAGGCGGAACTGCGTGGCGACATGGGTATCAACACCCTGACAGTTGATAATCTCGAGCGCCCGGTCGGCCCGATTCGCACCGAAATCCCGGTGCGTAATGGAAGCAACTTGATCTTGACCATTGACCTGGAGTTTCAACACCAGGTTGAATTGATTATGCGGCGCTGGCTGGTTGAGGGTGACGAACGGCGCCAGCGAGCCATTGGCCATAAGCGTGAGTATCCGCCTATTACCAATGGTGTGGCAGTTGCCCTCGATCCGCATACCGGGCAGGTACTGGCAATGGTTAGTTTGCCAACCTACGATAACAACATCTGGGTTGATCCAAGCCGAACCGCTGAACTGCAGAATATTTTGAGTCCGGCTGACCCAGAGGCACAACAAGAACTGGCACGACTGGCACCATTGACCAATCGGGCAATCGCCGGGCAGTATCCACCTGGCTCTTCGATCAAGCAATTTGTGGGCGCAGCCGTGTTACAACGTGAGGTTATCAGACCAGAGACCCGATTGTATGACCCGGGTGCGTTGTTGTTACGCGAAGCAGGTGGTACTATCTATGAATTGCCCAACTCGTCACGTCGGCATAATGGTCTGATAACAATTTCAGATGCCTTGATGGTGTCATCGAATGTCTTCTTTGCGTCAATTGCCGGTGGCAATGATCAGGCAATTAACCTGCGCGCTAATGATCTGCAGATCAAAGGATTAGGGATTGAAGGGCTATCGGAAGGCCTGGGCTGGTTCGGATTTGGCAGGCCCACCGGGATCAAGATGATAGGAGAGGCATCCGGGCTTGTACCAACACCAGGCTGGAAAGCCTATACGTTGCGCGAACCCTGGACGACTGGTGATACCTATAACATGTCGATCGGGCAAGGATATCTCGAAGTTACCCCGCTCCAGATGGCCGTCGCTACTGCGACGCTGGTTAATGGAGGTATACTCTATCGTCCACAGCTTGTTCAGGCGATCAGCGATAGCAGCGGGATCATTATAGCAACCGTTGAACCAGAAGAGCTGTCGCGCGTTCCGGTTGATCCAGCCTATCTTGCTGTGGTGCGTGAGGGTATGCGCCGCTCAGTTACTGAAGGGATTAATGTGGCTGCCCGCGATCATTGCTCTGGTATACCGATTGCGGGCAAAACGGGTACTGCCGAATATGGTGGATTGATTGTCACCCCCAGCGGGCAGATTACACGCCGCAGCCATGCCTGGTTTGCTGGTTTTGCACCCTATGATGATCCGCAAATTGTGGTGGTGGTGCTGTTTGAAGGAACGGGCGACCTCGAAGATGGTTCGTCGACCATGGCGGTACCCGCCGTGACACAGATTCTACAAGCCTATTTCAAGGTAACACCACCCGAAAGCCAGCCATGGGAGTGCCCGGTGCTACCAATGTGGCAAGAACCAGTACCTGCAGAAGCACCAGCGATGGAAGAGTCCGGGGAAGCAGGAGCGTGGGTGGACGACGAACCACCGCCAGAGGAATAGACATAGCATAGATTGCTGGTCTTTCATCCTTATGTCTGCTATAATTTTGGCATAAGCTCGCGTTTAATCTACAGAACGTACGTGGTGGCATGGTCAATTCGTCTTTTCGCCTGCGGTAGAGTGGTTCTTTTTCTGCTTTTCCCGCCAGATCTTCGCCGCAGGCAAAAGAGACGGTTCATTCACGCGACCGCATAAGTCCTGTATTGTTGATGTAACCGTGATAAGCGATCTGGTGATAATAAAAGGTGGCAAGGAGGGGTTGCGACTACAACTCGATGAGGCAGCGGAATGGTCGGCTGTCATAGTGGCGTTGCGTACCCAATTTGACCAGAGCGGCAGTTTTTTTGCCGGGGCGCGGTTGCTGGTTGATGTGGGATCACGCTTGCTCAACGAGCAGCAGCTACGTGAAATGCTTACACTGATGCAGCAATATGCGCTGCAACCAGTGTCGCTCACCGCGTCGGCGCGTGAGAGCCGAAACGCAGCGCGGTCGGTCGGGTTGCCAGCGCGTCCCGCACCAGCACGGGCGCTAGCAGCATCACCAACACTTGACGATGAGGCGGCAATCCTGGTGACCCGGACGGTACGATCAGGCCAGGTGGTGCGTCATCATGGACATATCACCCTAGTTGGTGATGTCAACCCTGGATCGGAAGTCATTGCGGGTGGCAGCGTCGTTGTGTGGGGACGCTTACGTGGGTTAGTGCATGCGGGAGCATTGGGTAATCGAACGATGTTTATTTGTGCACTTGAACTCCAACCTACGCAACTGCGAATTGCCGATTTTATTGCCCGCACGCCCGAAGGCACAGCCGGACATACACCGGAAGTGGCCCGTGTCGAACGAGATCAGATTATTGTCGAAGCCTGGGAAGTATTTCGAAAGTAGCTGACAACCATGCCATGATCCGACCGTTGCCCATGCGCAGGCATAGGCATAGAGGGGACAGCTACACTATCAGGAGCAGCTATGGCGCGCGTCATTACCATCACGTCTGGCAAAGGTGGTGTGGGGAAAACCACAACGACCGCAAACCTCGGTACGGCCCTTGCAATGCGTGGGGCGCGAGTCGCGGTCATTGATGCCGACATCGGGTTGCGTAACCTTGATGTGGTTATGGGGCTAGAAAATCGCATTGTGTATGATCTGGTTGATGTGATTGAAGGTCGGGCACGTCTACGCCAGGCACTCATTAAAGATAAGCGGTTGCCGGAGTTGTTTCTGCTGCCGGCTGCGCAAACACGCGATAAAGAAGCGGTTACACCCGAAGATATGATTGCGTTGACGAATCAAATGCGACCGGACTTTGACTATATTCTCGTCGATAGCCCGGCAGGAATTGAGGGCGGCTTTCGCAATGCCATTGCCGGGGCGAATGAGGTGCTGATTGTCACCACCCCCGAAGTTTCAGCCGTGCGTGATGCGGATCGTATTGTGGGCCTGGTTGAAGCGGCCGAAAAAGGGCCACCCCGGTTGATTATTAACCGCATTAACTCGCGTCTTGTCAATCGTGGTGAAATGCTCTCGATGGAAGAAGTGGTCGAGATTCTGGCGATTGAGCCAGTCGGGGTGGTACCTGATGATGAAACGATTGTCATTTCGACCAATCGCGGGGAAGTGGCAGTGTTTGACCAGCATTCTCAGGCCGGGCGGGCGTTTGTCAATATTGCTCGCCGAGTGGCCGGTGAAGATGTACCCCTGATGGCATTCACCGATCAACAGGGAGTCCTGGATCGGTTCTTTGGCCTGTTTGGGCGCAAGGCGAGGTGAGAGAACCGTGAGCTTTTTGAATAACTTGTTCAACAAACGTGAGCGCAGCGCACAGGTGGCAAAGGAGCGCCTGTTGACGGTGCTGGTACATGATCGGGTGAAGCTGACCCCTGAGAAACTGGAAGAACTCAAGGCCGAATTGTCGGCGGTTGTTGCCCGCTATGTACCTGAGGCAGAACCCGCTGAGATTGAGGTGACACTGCTCCGAGGAGAATCGTCCGATATGCTCAAAGCTGATATTCCTCTTCGACGTTCTCGCCACGATGAGTAGCACGGTGTCTCCCCCGCTTGATACTACTCAAGCCACCTGCGGTCACTTCGTCTATTTCCTTGCCGGCCTTGTACGAACCTGCATCGAAGAAGGAGGTATTGCCAGAACGTATGATTCTTTTTTCACACGATCCGCAAGCTGGGACATTGTATTGTTATTTCACCGAACTGGAAGCGGGCCAGGCGGTTGCCGAATGGGAGTACCCCGCCAGTCTGTTGCTTGATCGCGCTGGCCGGATTATCGGGGTGCGCCTGAAGCTGGACGACGAAATCACGTTGGATCAGCTCGATCTGGCGCTGGAACACGAACATGTCTCCCTGGATATGCAGTATGGTCATCTCAATGTGAGTACCAGCACCACCGACCCGGCGCAGGTGGTGGATCTCGAAGCTGCGGCGTTACTCGATCTTGATGACGAGGGGCGGGTACTGGGCTTTGATATTGCGGTTCCGAAGGAGTTGACCACACCGACACGTCTGGCTGTCCTGGAACCATATATGGTGGCGCTCGATGATGCCGATGTACCACCAACTATCACCCAACGATTGCCGCCACGGAACAGCACGGCACCCGTAACGGGTTCTATGCCGACCCTGCCCACCGATCGTATGGTGCAGCCAGTTCAACCCGACGGCGCAGATCTGGCACTACTCCCGCATGTCGGCTTCGTAGCGCTGGTTGGAAAGCCGAATGTAGGCAAGAGTACGCTGCTCAACGCAATGCTGGGCCAGAAGGTAGCGATTGTTTCACCACGCCCGCAGACTACTCGCGTGCCACTACGCGGTATTTTGACTCGCCCCGATGCCCAGGTGATTTTTATTGATACCCCTGGTATTCATGAACCACGGCACAAACTGGGCCAGTTCATGGTCGAGACGGCACGGCGTTCTATTCCCAATGCAGACGTGGTGTGTATGGTGGTTGATATGAGCATGCCTCCGACCCGCCTTGATGAACACATTGCGGCACAGGTACAGCAAACCAATGCACCGCGTTTGCTGGTACTCAATAAGGTTGATCGGCCTCCCCGACAGGGGTCACATCTGGACGCCTATCGCGCATTGGGTACATGGGATACTGAGGTGGCGGTTTCAGCCCGCACCGGGCAGGGATTGACGGCCCTGCTGGAGGCGATCGTCACCCGATTGCCCGCCGGTCACGCCCTGTATCCAGATGAACAGGTGGTTGATCAGACCGAGCAGCATCTTGTGGCGGAACTGATACGTGAGAAGGTGTTACATTTCACCCGCGACGAAGTGCCACATTCGGTGGCGGTTGAGGTCGAAGAATGGGAGCAACGCCAGAAAGCGACGTATATTCGTCTATCAATTAATGTGGAAAAAGAGAGCCAGAAGGGGATTTTGATTGGAGCCGGGGGCGAGATGCTCAAGCGGATCGGCACGATCGCCCGCGTGGATGTCGAGCAGATGCTGGGCCATCCGGTCTTTCTTGATCTGTGGGTAAAGACCCGCCCAAACTGGCGCAACGATCCAGCCTCGCTGGGCTGGCTTGGGTATCGCCTGAAAGATTGGCAATGTTAGGAAATACGCGTGCGGAAATTGGAAGTAGGACGGTGTTTCAGCAGACCCTATTTCCTGGAACCGGCGAACAGTGTATCTTTTAACGTTCAGACAGTACTACGGATGGAGAGACGGCAAGACTTCTGCACCGAAAACGCGCAAGAACTCTTCCTGGTTACGCCCAACGTTGTGAACATAGATCTCATCGAAGCCCAGGTCAATAAATCCTTGCAGGTGACGTCGGTGAGCCTCCAGGTCGGCGGAAATGAGGACACGACCCGTGAAATGTTCGGGACGAACCAGCCTGGCGATAGCGGCAAAATCTTCGGGGGTACGAATATCCTGCTTGGGGAAGGCCATACCACCATTCGGCCACTCAGTCAGGGCATACTGTAGCGCCTCCTCGTCTGTTCTGGCCCAGGAAACATGCAACTGGAGCAATCGCCGCAGCGTGATCGGGTCACGGCCTGCATCGCGTGCACTCTGGTTAAAATTGTTGAGAATAGCCTGGAGTTTTTCGTGATTGGCACCGGGAGTAATCAGGCCAGCGCATGTTTTGCCCGCAAACCTAACAGTCTGGGGGCCAGTGGCGGCGATATAGATCGGTGGTGGTACCGGTGGGAGGGTGTAGAGTTGCACTTTTTCCATCGTGAAGTAGCGCCCCCGATAGCGAGCCGGGTTACCACTCAGCAGCTTCTGAACGAGATCGACGCTTTCGATCAGCATTTCCATACGTTCGAGCGGTTCTGGCCATACGCCACCAACCACATGTTCATTCAGTGCCTCACCGCTCCCCAGGCCTAACCAGAAGCGTCCCGGAAACATTGCTGCCAGGGTTGCCGCAGCCTGGGCAATGACGGCCGGATGGTAGCGAAAGCAAGGACAGGTGACACCAGGGCCAAAAGTATGACTGGTGGTAACGCCCAGCGCACCCATCCAGGCATAGACAAAGGCATTATGGCCCTGTTGTGGTACCCACGGCTGGAAGTGATCGGCAGCCATAACGCCCTGGAAGCCATGCTGTTCAGCCAGTTGACAATAATGCAGCAGATCGTTGGGATGAAACTGTTCTAGTGCAGCAGAATAGCCAATAGTCGCCATTCTTTTTTTCCTCACGTAACGTATAGACAGGACACAGTCGCTCAAACCCAATATCTTTCGCCTTTGACAGAGAAGGAGGAGAGAGCCGAACAGAGGGTCAAACTGAAGTCAGGAAAGAGGAAATCGCCGGTCATTGCATCAGACTGCTATTTCGTCTTTTCTATCTCCTATTTCCCGATTTTGAACGACCGTGTTCCTCCTATCACTTCCAGTATTCCCCTGTACCTATTGTACTCACAAAACCAGCCTGGTGGAAGTCTGTGATCGTGTCAATATCCAGCGCCAGGGTAGGTGAAACATAGATCTGAGGTACCAGACCTGCCCGTTTTGCAGCATCGATATGCTGCACAAAGCTGTTTGCCCCAAAATGGAAGACCAGCGAGGATGGTAAATGGAAGCCAAGCGCATTGGTGCCCTGCCTGGTGTGATCAGGCGCGATGACAAACACCCCGTGCGCATGCAGGGCAGTAACCAGGTGTTGCCGATCAGCAGTGGTGATCAGCGGCACATCGGCGGGAATGATGAGCAACGCTTCTGCTCCAGCGGCATAGGCTACGGCCCGTGCTTGATCGAGCGCCGCATTCAGGTCGTTGGCTTGATCTGGCAGCGGACACGCGCCGTGTGCCATCGCTAATGACCAGACCGCCGTGTCCGGGCTAATAACCCATACCCGGTCAATAGTCAAGATCCCACCGGCTGATCGGTGGGCGCTGCAGTCGTTCGGCTCACCAAGCAGTACCGTCAATACCCGACGCACCATGCCGAGCACCAGCGCCCGGCGTTCGTCAGGAGCCAGAAGGTCGGCCAGACGGCTCTTGGCTCGTTGCAGATCTTTCACCGGAACAACAACATGAATGTTCATAGATCTCATACGGGAGATACCGACTCCCTGCCAATTGCACGTGCGGCTGTTAGCACCACGTGCGCCAGGTGCGCTTTCTCGACGCTCCCACGCATAATCGTGTCAGTCACGACGACCCCAATGCCCAAGGCCTCAATTGCGGGCTTGAGTGCGGCATCAACCTGATCTATCACGAGGACGTTGAGGAAATCACGATAGGCATACGCCACACCAATGGCTGATACGTCCCATCCCATGGCACGCATCAGGGGAGCCGCCGGGCCTTTGAGCGGGGCACCTGCGACAATCGGGCTGACCGCGACAATCGGCGCGGACGTGGCATGCAGGGCGGTGCGCACGCCTGGCAGAGCCAGAATAGGGCCAATGCTGACCACCGGGTTGCTGGGGGCCAGCAAAATGACCTCGGCTGCAGCAATGGTTTCCAGCACACCCGGTGCGGGATACGCATGCTCGCTGCCCACAAAGCGTACTCCCAGAACCTCATCGGCAGCCTGGCGTTGCACCAGGTATTCCTCAAAGTGAAATTCCCCGGCAGTGGTAATGATGTGGGTAGGCACCGGTTGATCACTCATAGGGATGATACGCACAGCCACACCCAGTGCGCGGCGGAAGTGATCGGCCACCTGGCTGAGAGTTGCTCCCGTGCGTAACCAGGCCGTGCGCTGAATGTGAAGGGCCAGATCCCGATCACCCAGACGGAACCAGGTTGGCCCGCCCAGTCGGCCCAGCCACTCCAGACAGGCGGTAGTATCGCCGTCAATACCCCATCCCCGCGTCGTGTCAATTACACCAGCCAGCGTACAGGTGACAATATCAAGATCGGGGGCAATATGCAGCCCGTGGAGCTGAAAATCATCCCCCGTGTTGACAATAGCCGTGATAGTCGATGGCGGCACGACCTGTATCAGACCTTCTAGAAAGCGGGCGGCACCTACACCCCCGGCGAGCGTTACAATCATAACCTTATGCCCGACCTTCTGCTATTCCCATCGCACCACCAGATCGGCCAGGGAGTACCGTTCGCGCCGATGCGGATCATATGCCGCATAGCCAATGGTGATCAACGCGTGAGGAATCAGCGCCATGTCCAGTTCCAACACTGCCCGCACCACATCGGGACAAAAGAGCGGCGCACACATCCAACCACTATCCAGGCCCAGGCTATAGGTCATCAGGAGCATGTTTTGTACGGCACAGCCCAGGCTCTGGATCGCCATCGTCGTCTCGGCAGCCTGCCGTTCTGCGTCCGGGTAACGATCCAGATCGGCCAGATAGAGGCAAGCGATGATGCTGGCAGGTGCACCCAGGATACGCTGCCGGGATTTTGCCAGGCGTGCGTCAATCGTTGCCGCATCCTGCCCATCCAGAGCCAGGTGCTGCCGCCACTGCGCCGCCATTGCATTGGACAGTTGCTCGCGCCGTTCCAGGCGGGTGATCACCGCAAAACGCCAGGGTTGGCGTCCATGTGGTGATGGTGCCCAGCGTGCTGCTTCGAGGATCTGGGTCAACTGGGCGGTGGTCACGTCCTGCTGCTGATAGGCCCGCACTGAGCGCCGACCCTGAATAACCTGCATAATTGCCTGTTGCCTGTCCATAAGATCTGTCTTCTGCACACCTCGTTCTCATGACCTGCGGTACACGATGGGTCATCCGCCGACACCAGTTTCGCCTGTAGGAGCGTAGCTGGATTGGCACGTTGGAACGTATTGCACTGCCACAGGCAAAAAGACTATTTGCGATACCAGCGTGTACTTTGTGTTCATCATGTGTACGTATGCCCGATTTTACAGCATTTGCGTTCCTAGCGAAACAGATCTTGCTCCGGGTTGCGGAGCAAACGACGGGCACTGGCATGCGCCGGTGTATAGTGGAAGCCACGCACAATTGCCACCGGTACTGCATCGATTTTCCCCATCACCAACTCGGCTGCACTCGCCAGTTCATCCCCAATCGCCAGGGCGCTTGCCTGTAACAGATACCCATGGGCATCATACACGCCTGCATAATCCACAAGCGGATCAAGACCGGCAACCCCGATGGCAATGTTGACCTGCCCTTCACGCCAGGGACGCCCAAAACTGTCAGCAATAATGACCGCCAGTTCTATACCCGTTTGCCTATGCAGCGTATCACGTATGTTGCTGGCACTGCGATCTGGATCGGCAGGTAGCAAGGTGACGACACGCCCGCCGGCAACATTCGACTCATCTACCCCGGCATTGGCACAGATCAGCCCGTGATGGGTTTCGGTAATCAGCACACCACGATCCATTTTGACAATGCGGCGGGTTTCGCGTAGCACCACCTCATAATAGTGAGCATCTTTGTGCCCGTGAGCCGCAAGCGCGTGCGCAAAAGCTGAAGGCTGCACGTCGTCTGGATTAACGATACGTCCTTCGGCCTTGGAGACGATCTTTTGGGCAATGACCAGTATATCACCAGGTATAAGCGCCTGATTGTTGGCGGTTACGGCCGCCAGTATCAGTGGAACCAGATGAGCGCCTGGACGCACTTCCGGCATGCCACGCAGCGGCATAATCCGCAGTTCATCGCTCATAGTATCCCGTTTACAAATACCTATCCACCAGCAACCCAACCTGCTCACGAGTCGTCGCCGGAATGACCGAAGGATCAGTAATGATCGCGTTCTGCAACGCAGTGTGGGCCGGGCTTTCAAAGCCGGTGCCAATCAGTGGCACAACGGCACGGATAACCTGCTGCGACAGCGCAGCATTGGCACGTAATACCGCCACCACCGCATCGACAGTAACCGAGTCATGATCAGGATGCCAGCAGTCATAGTCGGTAACCATAGCGAGCATCGCATAGGCAATCTCGGCTTCACGCGCCAGCTTCGCTTCGGGCAGGGCAGTCATACCGATCAGATCATGTCCTCGACGGCGATTTTCCATGCTCTCGGCCAGAGTGGAAAACTGCGGCCCTTCCATACAGACATAGGTACCACCTCGATGCACGGTTGCACCCGCAGCCCGTGCGGCAGTATACAACCGTTCGCTCAAAATTGGGCAAAAAGGATGATCAAAGGTGATATGCACGACTAGCCCATTGCCGAAGAAGGTACTGGGACGAATACCTTTCGTCCGATCAAACAGCTGATCAGGGATAACAATATGGCCGGGGGCATAATCTTCGCGCAAACTACCTACGGCACTGACCGAAATGAGATAGTGTACCCCCAGTTGCTTAAACCCATAGATGTTGGCGCGACTGGGAACTTCACTGGGCGTGAGGCGATGTCCGCGTCCATGACGTGGTAAAAACGCGACGCGCTGCCCGCCAATGTCTCCCAGGACATAGACATCACTTGGTGCGCCAAAAGGGGTTTTCAGCGCAACTTCTTCTACATTGTGCAGGTCTTGCATAGCATACAACCCGCTTCCGCCAATGACGCCAATATTCGCCTGGGCCATCGTCTGTTCCTCCTACTCTCCTCTGCCTGGACAATACTTTGCGAGATTCAGTTCTATTTTTATTCCTATTTCGTATACAGAATCCAGCATCCGTCAAAAAATACTGCATCTATCGCAACCAGCAAGCTTCCCCGAATGGTACAGTAGAGCTCAGGCCTGAGCCTGGCGAACGTTCTGTCCAATTTCAAGCCTGGACTCCGATCCTTCACCGCTGAATATTCAGGATAACGACAGGATGCCATCGGTGGTATCAGTGTCTGCGAACAGCGCACCGTGTGCAACAGTACTATGAAGCCTGCATCGGGTTACAGATGAGAGTATAGCGCATCGCCCGGCTTGTCGCAACAGGTCAGATCATGATACAGTTGCCAATCTGGTTTGCGTTCTCAACAGGTCTGTGCTAGGATCAAAAAAACATGATCAAGATGTCCTGCCTCATGATATGAGATCCACAATGTTATCGTTTCATAATACGACAACGAGGCATCCCGTGGGGAGGAAGGCGCGGCGCGGCTTCGGTTCTCCGAAATCACCGCGCCCGTTTCCGTGCCGGTGCAGCCGCGCTGCACCGGCACGGAAACGGGCGCGGGGGCCGCAGGCTCCTGTGCCCCGGCCAGGATGAAGTCTCGTTGGAGGAATAAGCACGAGTTACGCTGTTACTTGAAGCTCCTGTCTTTTGTAGTCTGCAGCAGCATGGAAAGGGCTGGTTTCCTGGAAAAATTTCGCCTACGACGAGATCTTCCGTTCTGGTAGGGTGGTCTGGAAGAGCGATGCCGCTTCAGGCGTTTTCGAGCTGTGCGGGGGACGCAGGCCCCCCGAACCCCATGCTGGCCAATGTCTCCCTGAACAGCGAAATTTTTGTGAAAAACCGGACGAAGCATACCGCTCTGCTGGTAAACCCCGTAGTGCTGATAGACGACTGCGTAACACGTGTAATAAAATAGGCTGCCCATGGCATTCCATTAGAGACATTCCCAGGGTATCAGGTGTTATGAGCATAATTGAGGATTGCAATGCACTTTGAAGAGGTGGTTGACACCATTGGTAAAGGAGTCGATGCTGTCGGAATCGGGTTCATCGTGATTGGCATCATTGTTGCTACCGGGCGTTATATCATCGCGTTGCGACGCAAGGCTGCCGATGCCTATCAGTTTTATCGCGTTGGTTTAGGCCGAGCGCTCCTGATCGGCCTCGAAGTACTGGTGGCTGCCGATGTCATTCGCACCGTTGCGATTGATCCCACTTTTACTAACGTGGGTGTGCTGGGACTAATCGTCCTCATTCGTACCTTTCTCGGTTGGGCATTGACTCTGGAACTAGATGGACGCTGGCCATGGCAAAACATGGAAAGCTCGACCATCTCGCACACGGTACGGATCGCCGACACCAATCAGAGGAAACAGAACACCGATATCGATGAAGAGAAAATAGTGCGAGTGATGGTTGTGCCCAATAACGATGTCGTTACCGCACCGAACCGACGGCAAGAAGAATGATACGATGCTTCTAATACGTGTGTGGTAGACAGTGCGCACTGGTTTTGTTGGGAAGGCCATCTATAGAGGGAACAACCTATGCAACTGGATCAACGAGTGGCACTGGTAACGGGTGGTGCGCATCGTCTGGGGCGAGCAATTGCTCTAGCACTGGCCAATGCAGGTGCCCATATTGCCCTACACTATCATCGTTCCGAGGTGAGCGCACAGTCCGCACTGGCTGAACTGGCGTCATACGGTGTTGAAGCCTGTGCGCTGGCAGGCGATCTCACACAGGTTGCTGAAGCCGAGCGGGTGGTTGATGCCGCTGTGTCCCGGTGGGGGCATCTCGACCTGGTGGTGTGCAGTGCGGGCATCTGGGAGCGTACGCCACTCGAAACGGTGACAGAGGCACAGTGGGATGCGCTTTATGCGCTGAATGTACGCAGTGTGTTTTTTCTGGCCCGCCGTGCCGCCCCCCATTTACGCGCTGCCCAGGGATCGATCGTGGCCATTAGCGATGTGGGCATTTTGACTACCTGGAAGGACTACACACCCTATCTCTCCAGTAAGGCCGCGCTAGCAATGCTGATGCAGAACCTGGCGCGTGAGCTGGCACCAGACGTGCGCGTCAATACTATTGCGCCAGGCCCGGTGTTGCTTCCAGATAATTGGGACGAGCAAAAGCATACACAGGCTGCACGCAGTACGCTGCTTCAGCGCGTCGGTCGTGCCGAAGATGTGGCCGAGGCCGTGCTGTATCTGGCACAGGCCGATTATGTCACCGGGGTGATGTTGCCAGTGGACGGCGGGCAACGACTGAAGTGATCGGTGTACGATCTGCTATACTATAGTGATGACACTATATGATGAGTTGCGTACGATTCCGCTGTTTGCCAAGCTCGACAAACAGACATTAACGGAAACCGCTCGCCGGGTGCGCCGTTGCACGTTTCGCCCTGGTCAATACATTGTCTTTGAAGATGAACAGCCACCTGGTCTCTTTTTTGTCCTCCGTGGCCGGGTACGCCTGTCATGCACTGCGCCTGATGGACGCGAACAGGTACTGGCGATGGTTGGCCCTGGTGAGAACTTTAATACGGTCTCGATTTTTGATGGACAGCCCAATCTAGCGACGGCGCGTGCTATGAGTCCGGTCGAGTGTTTGCTGATCGTGCGGCAGGATCTTTTTGCGCTGCTTCAGGCGCATCCTGATCTCGCGCTGGCTATGCTCAGCATTATGGCCAGTCAGTTGCGCGAGCTGGTGGGGTTAGTTGAAGATCTGTCCTTTCGCTCGGTACGTGCCCGTCTGGCCCGGCAGTTGTTGATTGAGGCTGCCGAGGGCATGGCCGAGTTGACGCACCAGGAACTGGCGGAACGTACGGGTACAGTGCGCGAAATTGCCGGGCGAGCTTTACGCCGCCTGGCCCAGGAGGGGCTGGTGCGCCTGGAGCGCGGGCGGGTCATTGTGCTTGATGCGGCTGGTCTGCAGCAGGTTGTGGAAGAGTGATATTGATTTGAAACTCATACGGTTCCTTTTGGAACTTTAGTTGCAGACACAAAGTAAGAACGGTGTTATGCTGTGTTTACCTGGGAGTGTCCCAGAATGTTACCAGTATTTTTTCCTAGATTATATGGAGGCAATGTTCAATGGCGTATGTTATTGCCGAGCCGTGTATTGGTACAAAGGACGCATCATGTGTGGCGGTCTGTCCAGTTGATTGTATTTATGAGGGTGATGATCAGTATTATATTAATCCAGATGAATGCATCGACTGCGGCGCATGTGAACCGGAGTGCCCCGTGACGGCCATTTTCGCCGATGACTCTGTACCGCAGCAATGGCAGAGCTATATCAAGAAAAACGCTGACTTTTTTGCAGGATAAGCGCTTATCATAATTGTGCAGAGACGCGCTGGCTTATGAAAGCCAGTCAGTGACACAACGTAAGACCGGGTTGCCAGTGGCAACCCGGTCTTGATCTGTACTGTATGCAGCGTACTGGTGCCACTATGTGGCATTCTTCTTTCTCACCCACGCTTCGATCTTTCATGACCCATCAATGCCTAATAATTGGCGCAGCAGCACCTCATCAGCTGTTGCTAAGGGAACTGGTGGTTGACCCGGAACTCCAATCATTACTCTACCGGGTTGCTCCGTCTGTTTGAGTTTCTCTTGAATATCCAGCAAGTTCTTTATAACCTGAGTTATGCCAACCGCAGCACCAATCGTTGCCCCACTGGTCAGGGCACCAATTTCTACGACAAGTTTGATCGTTTCTAAATTGAGGATAGCTGGTGATTGACGGGTTACGTCTACATAGGGTGTCAGGCGCTGTTCCAGTTCAATACTCAACGCCTCTGCTTCAACCGGAAGTGTTATCTCGATCACGTCAGTCATAGGATCCCATTCCTTTCAATATAGTCCCGGGCAATGCTGCTCTGTGAGGTTGTTGTGACAGAACAGTATCGCCCCGGTAGTTATGTGCCGGGCATCGGCACTGGCACTCCCGGTGGTTGTGGAAAGATGGGTATGGGCTGGACATCCGACGGTGGCGGCGCTGGCGCTGGCGCTGGCGCCGCTGGCGCTGGATCTGGTGGTGCTGGCGCTGGATCTGGTGGTGCTGGCGCTGGATCTGGAGGCGCTGGCGCTGGATCTGGCGCTGGCGCTGGATCTGGCGCTGGCGCTGGTGGCGCTGGCACCGGTTGGGAGTCAGGCTCACGTACCCCCAGGACGACCGTTGTTCCTGGCATAATCGCATCTCCGGCACGGGGCAGGCTACTCACAACTGCATATGATGGGTAGAGATCATAGAGATCGGGAATACGGTTTCGGCCTTGATAATCTGTATACACCGATGTAATGCCTAGCCGTGCAAGTACGCCACGGGCCTGATTCTCGCTCAACCCGATCAGGTTAGGCATAACGACTGCTCCTGGAGGCACCGGCGTTGACACCGGGGTAGCCGTAACGTTCGGAGTGGGTGCGCTAAAGCTCGCGGGTGAGCAGACCGGGAAATTCGCTCCACCAACACCCGCACTCCCGCCCGACCAGCGATATTGCACACGCTCAGAAGGATCGGCGGGTGGTGTTTTCCAGACAGTTACTGTCGTAAGCATACTGGAAGGATAATGATCGCCAGAACGAGGAATGCAATAGCGACCTTCACCAGTACGAACGACCGTTACACGAGTGTAAAAGTCACAGGCACCACCAATCTGTCCCTGCAACTCCGGCTGTTCTGCCGTAGCGTAGACGCCATCGGCGTTCACCATACGCTCAGTGAATAGTTCCTCAGTGGCTCCGCCAAACGGCCCTGGCAAACGGCAGATCGGTCGGCGCTGGAGTCCAGGTGCCAGCGTGAAGTCCCATGGCAGCGTGCCACCGGGAAACGGCGCACTCAACATACTACGGTATTCAGGCCGGGTATCGATCCAGGTAAACAACTCTTCCATCACATTCGCCCAGATGACACCACCACCTTCAAGACTCTCGACCTTGTGTGTTGGTTCATTGTTGTTGTTACCGCTCCATACCCCGACCGTCAGATACGGGGTATAGCCCACGGTCCAGGCATCGCGCCAGTCGTTGCTGGTACCGGTTTTAACGGCAGCAGGGCGCGATAGATGAAGCTTGCTGTTCAAGCCCCAGATCGGTTCGCGGGCCTTATCATCGCTCATCATATCAGTAATGATGCTTACCAGACCAGCATCAACCACTTGCTCACCACGATCAGGCGTATATTCACGTAATACCTGCCCATTTGCATCCGTAATTTTGAGAATAGGCTCCGGAGGGAAATAACGCCCACCACTGGCAAGCGTGTTGTAGGCAGTTGTCAATTCGAGGAGAGTCACCTCACCTCCACCGAGCGTCAATGACAGACCGTAGAAGCTCGAGCCGCGCTTGAGCCCCTCTTTGATACCTACCCGATCAAGGTGTTGCAGGGTATAATCCAGGCCAGCATATTTGAGCGCCTTGACTGCGGGCATATTCAACGAATTTGCCAGCGCACTACGAATGCGCACGGGACCATTCCAGCGCTCGTTGTAATTCTGGGGGGCATACCATTGACCATTCCCAATGGGAAACTCGGTGGGCACATCCCACAATATGGTAGCGGGGGTCATCCCGCGTTCCATTGCAGCGAGATAGGTGAAAGGTTTCAGGGCCGAGCCAGGTTGGCGTTCGCGAGTAGACACATTGACCTGCCCATCTAGCACATTGCCGGTCTGCCCCGGGGTGCGCGTCGGCTCCACCGCATTATAGTCAATACTGCCCACCATAGCCAGGATCTGACCAGTATTGGGCTGCATCACCACCACCGATGCATTGTGGATGTTGCGGTCGCGTAGTTCACGGATGCGCTCGGCGGCTTTCTGCTGTACCATCCGTTGCATAGGGAGATCGAGCGTGGTATAGATTTCCAGACCACCCCTGTTAACCAGTTGCGCACCAAATTCTTCTTCCAGCAAACTACGCACATAGAACACGAAATGCGGAGCATGCAGCGGCACCTCCTGGGGCGTGAAATACAGATTCTCGCTGATGGCTACCCGCGCCTGGGCTTCAGTGACATATCCTTCGTCAACCATCTGGCGCAGCACTGCGATCTGGCGCCATTTGGGGGGAGCCAGATCATCGGGTAGTTGATAGTCTTGACTGATCCAGCCATCATCCAGGCGCACACCAGGCAACACATCACCACGATCATCACGTTGCAGATAGTACATCGGATCATAGCGGCTAGGGAGTTGTGGTAACCCTGCCAGTAACGCGGCCTGGGCCAGGTTCAGATCTCGGGCCGGAATACCAAAATAGGACTCACTGGCCGCCTCAATCCCATAGGCGAGATTACCATAGTAAATCTCATTCAGATACAACTCCAGGATCTCTTCTTTGCTGTGGCGCTCGTTCAATTCCTGAGCCAGAATAATTTCTTTAAACTTGCGTTGATAGCGATTCTCAAACAGGCGTTCTTCCTCAGTCAGAATAATATTCTTAATAACCTGCTGGGTAATGGTTGATGCGCCACCCGTCTCTTCACCCGCGCTGAGGCTGGTATAGAGCGTGCGCGCCATACCCTGAAAATCAATGCCGGGATTGGAGAAAAAGGTCTTATCTTCAATTGCAATTGTGGCCTCAATCAACCACGGAGACACATCATCAAGACTGACCCGCGTGCGCCGCCCGGTATCAAAGAACTCGTAGAGCAACGTGCCATTGCGATCATAGATCCGCGATGTTTCAAACACGGCCCGTGTGTTCAAGGCATCCAGGCGTGGCGTCAGCGAGGCGGCCACCTGGGCATAGGCACTGTAAGCACCGGTGATCAATGCCAGAGTGATCAGCACCCCTATGATCAGCAACACTGCGAACACCTGACCAAAAAGCACAAATACGTTATTCGTTGATGACCTGACCCGATTGTGCCGCAACAGACCGGGATAGAATGCGCGACGGGGCAGCATTCGACCGGCATAGGTTTTACGAAACCGATGATCTCGTAACATAGGCGATGCATTTTGGCGTGTACATCGTACGGTGTCATTGCTGCTCCCAGGTAATGGCGGAACAGACTGGGTACGATCTACAGCATATATAAAGCTATCGTCGCCACAAGCATGGCGCTGCCAGACATTGCCTGAAAGCTTTCTGATCGACAGGTTCCATCGCATAGTATAGCATACCCACCTGTTATGCAAGCTGATAGGCGAATGATAGCGCCTGCCCCCAGAATTGTCCACTGACGGAGAGACTGTTTGAACCATTGGCCTGAATGGGTACCCTCCTCGGTGTCGCATCCCGATCTCTGGGCCAGACCTGGACAGCTTTGCAGACAATTTCTGACAATAAGCTGATGGAGCATGCTATAATTTGTAACGTGTGCGTTCAAGTGGTTGATCGCATTATATGATAATACTACATACACGTGTAACGACCATTGCGAATCTGTTATGTTGCATTCAATCATTAATCAACAACTTGGACGGTATCTGATCACGGCACTGCTTGGACGAGGTGGTATGGCCGCGGTCTATCGCGCTCGTGATACGGTGCTGCAACGCGATGTAGCACTCAAGGTGCTGTATCCACAATATACGGCAGAGAAGGCGGTGCTGGAACGGTTCAAACGTGAAGCCATTACAGCTGCCGCCCTGGAGCATCCGCATATTGTGCCCATTTATGACGTAGATGAGCAAAACGACCTGGTCTTTATCTCTATGAAGTTGCTGGAAGGACGCACGTTACAGGATATTCTCAACGAACGTGGCACGATCACGCTGGCTGAGTTCATGCCTATCCTGCACCAGATTGCGTGTGCGCTCGATTATGCTCACGGTCGGGGTATTGTCCATCGAGATATTAAGCCCGGCAATATTATGCTGCAGCTCGCGCCCAATCTTGGCACTGGCGGGACGAGTATCAGCACAGCGACGGCAATGCTGGCAGATTTCGGGATTGCCAAGGTACACGATATACCTGGCTTGACCACGACCGGGGCGCTGATTGGTACACCCGATTATATGGCTCCCGAGCAAATTGGCAACCAGAATGTGGATGGACGGGCCGATATTTATGCACTGGGAATACTGGCTTTTCGCGCTCTGACTGGGCGTCGTGCGTTTGAGGGCAACACGCAAGAGGTATTACTGGCGCATCTCTACCACCAGCCGCCCGCGCCATCAACGATCAACCCGCAATTGTCTGCCGCAGTCGATGCAGTCGTATTGCAAGCGCTCCACAAACAACCTGATCAGCGCTACCCAACAGCAGGCACGTTTGTGCAGGCATTGAGCAAGGCCCAGATGGATACCACCGTGATCGGGACATCTCCGGCGGTTTTGCAATCATACATACACCCAGGTTCGTCGAATACCGTTACGCCTGCGGCGGTATCCGGTTGGCCGTTGCCGCCACAGGCGATCAGGCCTGCACAACGTCTGCCAGGTCTACCAGGATGGCTATCCTGGGTCAGTATGGCCCTGATGCTGGTGCTGATCGGGTTTCTGCTGGCACTGTTTGTGGTCGGTCAAACGAGCAGGATAGTGGACAATCAAACTAGTGATAGACCAGCCGGTGTCCAATCAGCGATCATAGCCACCGAGACAACCGAGGTGCCAGTAGCAATCGTCGATGGGCCATCACCAACTGCAACGATGCCTGCGTTGCCAACGGTAGCGGCTTCGCCAGAAACGGTACCGATAATACCGATTGATACCACCCTGCCAGATGAGCCGGTGGCGGCACCTGAGCCGACGGCACCTGTGCCGAACACCCCGGTGCTACCACCACCGCCGCCACCGCCCACCGGCACGCCGCCGCCGCCACTGCCCACCAGCACATCGCCGCCGACCAACACACCCACCGGTACGCCACCGCCGACCGACACGCCCACCAGCACGCCACCGCCGACCGACACACCCATCAGCACGCCGCTGCCAACCAACACACCGCTACCAACGGTGGCATCTTCCTGTCCACAGGAATGGCTCACGGGTGGTTTTGGGAAGCTCTACAATGACAATGTAGAGGTGCGGGTCAGGCTGGGATGTCCTACAAAGAGCCTGATACCTGATCGCGCAACGATCCATTTCTTTGATGGTGGAACGATGTACTGGTGGGCGCACAGCGATACCATCTATGTGTTGCTTGATCCGGTTGCTGGTGACTACCTGGTAGTAGACAAACAGGAAGCGGCATCCTATCCCGAACCAACCCCCGACCCTGATGATCCACAGGCCCCGGTGCGTGGCTTCGGGCGGGTGTACTATCATAGACCCGGTGTTCAGGAAGCATTGGGGACACCCCGTTCCACAGAGATCGTTCTCGACCCACATGGGGTCTGGCAACCGTTTGAGAATGGATTCATGCTCTGGGTACCGGCACAAACCGACCCGCAGAACCCTCTCAAATTTATCTTTGTGCTGTATGATGATGGGACATTTCAGTACTACCGGGATAGCTATCAGGATTAATTGCCTGGGCACAATTGTGACATAATCGGGGTACAGAAATGAGAGACCATCGTTTGTGAATGAACCGAATCAGCGTGCATCTTTTGTTCACGCTGATTCGGTATTGGATATCAGCATGATAATGCCGTTGAACGTCGGGAAAGGAGCGACAATCAGCATGCGACCAGCATTAATGTCGCTTAAGCTTATGCCCCCTCAGTCGCGGGGAGTAACGTTGGCACGACCAGCGTTGCAGGCGCTGCTGTCTGAAGTACGGTTGCAGCCCGTAACGCTGGTTGTTGCCCCGGCAGGATATGGCAAAACGACATTGCTGGCGCAATGGGCCAGTGAGTTGACCCGTACCGGCACAACCGTGTGCTGGGTGACTCTTGATGAGGGTGATCGTGATCCGGCACTCCAGCTGGCCTATCTGGTACGAACCTTTCAGTTGCGATTGCCGGGTATTGGCGATCAAGCCTGGCGTATTTTGCATAGTGCGGTGCAGCTTGAACATGACTGGCCGCTGGTGGCTGGTGCGCTGTGTAGTGACTTGCAGGCTATGCTGACGCATCCAACGTTCCTGTTTCTGGATGACCTGCACCTGATTGCCGAGGGGCCAATTACCAGTCAGTTACTCGGGTACATGCTGCGGGCAGCACCACCAATGCTGCACATAGTGCTGGCATCACGACGGCCAATCAACTTCGCCCCCATACCACGGTTACGGGCCGAGAACTCATTAATGGAGATGAGCCAGCACGATCTGTCCTTCAACACATTTGAGGTACGCCTGTTGCTGGAACAGAGTGGGGTGTATCTTGAACAGCATGAGTTGCAACTGCTTATGGCACGCACTGAAGGCTGGGCATTGAGTGTACAACTGGCGGCACGGGCGCTGGCACAGCATCCTGCGCCGCAACGAACCCACTTCTTGCAAACAATGGGTGAGACTCAACAGGAGTCAGGCCTCCTTGATTACCTCGCCTCCGAGGTACTGGCGGATCTACCGCCCGATCTGTTACAGTTCCTCTCGCTGGCTGCATTACCTGAGCAGTTTGATGTTCCACTGTTGGAAGAGGTACTGGCGCAACACAATGTTGGCAGCCTGCTGGCACGTGCGCAACAGATGGGCTTGCCGCTTGTCAGCGTGGAGCGCAAAGAGCAACTGGCAGCATTTCAGCGGGATGGTACAGCGACCGAGCGCCTGGGCACCACAACCTTTCGGTTTCACCCGCTGTGGCGCGAGTTACTGTTACGACAAGCCCAGACGTTTCTGAACCCCACTGACTGGGCGACGTATCAGTGTCGCTTCGGGCATGCCCAGGAGCAGCGGGATAATCTCGAAGCAGCCTTACATCACTATGCACGGGCTGGCAATACAGACGAGATCATCCGTGCGTTACGCGAACAGGCCTGGCCACTGATCGACAGCCCTCAGCGTGACACCATTCGGCGCTGGATCGAACAACTGCCCGAGGAAGTCCGTTCTTCTGACCCGGAGTTACTGCACATGTGGGGCTGGAGTCAGTGTGTCCTGGCACCCAACCAGGCAGCAACGGCGATCAGTGCTGCGGCTGAAATTTATCGGCTTCAGGGCTTGCCGCAACGCGAGTTACGTGCGCTGAGTGACCTGGCTGCTCTGTTGTTCTGGGAAGATTGTCCCGATGATTTTGCCGCCATTTGTATCCGTGCTGTCCGTGCAGCCAATCGCGTTCGCGATGCCTGGGCACGCGGGGCAGCGCTGGTCAGCGTGGTTGCACTGCTGTATAATCGTGGCCGTTACCAGGCTGCCTTGCGGGTGGCACGCCATGCAACCCAACACCCGCGTAATTCGTTCTGGCAATGGTTGCTGGCGCTGATCGTCTCTGATATTGCCATTCAGCAAGGTAGTCCAACGACCGCACTGCTGACGATTGAGGAAGCCCTGGCGGTTCCTCAGATTGATCGCGATGACCGGTTGCGCCAGAATTTGCTCCGCCAGCAGGCCATGGCTCTGTATCAAAGTGGTCAAAGCACCGAGGCGATGGAACTGGCGCTGACGACCCATGCCAGCCTGAGCAACTACTACAACAATGGTGCAATTGGTGCCAGTGCAACCCTGGTGGCCCTGCTGCTCATCGATCAAGATCGGGGAGAAGAGGCAGCCACCTACCTGGCGCAGGCCCGGATGATAGCGCACCATACGGGTGCTGCCCCGCTGTTGACACGGGTGCAGGCGTTGGAAGTCTATGCGACACTGCGCACTGAACCGGTGCAACTCTCAACCGCTGCCGCACTGGACGCACTACGCGCGCTGGATGATAGTGAGGATGTGGGCCACAGCCTCTGGTTGCGGTTGCTGCTGATCATAACCCTGGGCGAGAGCGGTGCGATCAACCGTGCGGCACAGTTGATCCAGGAGGTGATTGCCCAGATGCACGCTCGTGGCGATGGGTTGTTTCTGGTCATTGCTCATCTGTATCATGCCAGGCTGGCGCAGCACATGGGTGATGAGCCAGCCCGACTGGCGGCGCTCCGCGCCGGGTGGGAACTGGCCGAAACACGCGGATATGCATTTCTTCCCTTTCTACCGCCATCAGTGCTACAAGCAGCCGTTCTGGGAGCGCTGCAACAGGGGCTGGCACCTCATACCACCGCAGTCATCTTGCGGCGTCAGTTGCCACAACAGGCAACATCGTTGCTCGTGGGGCTGCTCAAAGATAGTTCGGCTGACACGCGTGCCCGTTCGGCGATATTGCTGGGCGAACTGGGAGCAACGACGGCATATACGGCGTTACGCAGCCTGTTGCGCGATCGGACGCTGCGGGTGCGAGCAGCCGCCGAAGATGCGCTCGAGTCGCTCGTCTATCGTCCTTCATACACGTTGCGCGTGCGCATGCTGGGAGCATTTACCGTATGGCGCGGTGCCGAGGAAGTGCGTGACCGTGACTGGCGGAGCATCAAGTCACGGCAACTGTTGCAGTTATTGTTGATTGAACAGGGCCGCATGTTGCCCCGTGAGCGTATTATGGATACGCTGTGGCCAGGGCTTGATCCCGAAGCCGCAGCCAACAACTTACGTGTCACCTTAAGTCGCCTGACACGAGCGCTGGAACCCGAACGCCCGGAGGGGGTGGCAGCCTGTTATATTCTCCAACAGGGTGATACCTATGGCTTTAATATCGAGAGCGACTATCAACTCGACTCGACTGATTTTGCGGCAGAGGTCGCACATGGGCAGGAAGCTGAATATGCTGGACGCTCGGCAGCAGCGATCGCTGCCTATCGCCGGGCTATAACGCTTTATGGTGGGGTGTTGCTCCCCGATAGTCTCTATGAAGACTGGACGGTGGTGGAGCGCGAACGCCTGTCTCTGCTCTTTAACAAAGCCGCTCTGCGCCTGGGCACATTGCTGTTGGCCGAAGGATTGCCGCATGAGGCCATCGGTCTGGCCTGGCGCGTCATTGGCTATGACCAGGCGCAGGAGGAGGCCTATCAATTGTTAATGCGGGCCCATATGCAATTGGGAGAACGTAGCACCGCCCTGCGACTTTTCAAGCGATGCGTAGCAGCGCTACGTTCAGAACTGGGGGTGGAACCATTGCGGGAAACCCTCGCTCTTTATGAAACATTACGCGGTATTGATGAAGATTCAGGATGAGTGGAGGTTGGTGCTGTGGGCACTATGTCAATGACGCCCAGATGCAATGTAATAAAAGCAACAACATCTTGAAGCTGCTCGATTTGCTGTTCATTGCCTGTTGTGACATGTTGAATGCGACCACGCCAGTGTTCAGGATTCGCTGATCCGTCGTCCTGCACCACCAGTCGCAGCAAAAAGGACTCTATCCTGCGAGCGCTCATAGTATTCCCTCATCGGCTACCGTCGCAGAGAAGAAACGGCAACCCATAGCTCATTCCTCTTTTTTTGAAACCTGGTAACAGCATACTGTTGCACAGTTACCAGATCGTTACCACAGGTCGGAGATGGGGATCGGCGGATAGCCCCCTGTCCTTGACAGACAAGGAGACATACCAATGGAGTATACAATTGCGTTGCTGGCGGGTGATGGCATTGGCCCCGAAGTCATTGCCGAGGCAGTGAAGGTGCTGATGGCCGTTGGTAAGCGGTTTGATCATCGCTTTATCACCCATGAGGGGTTGATTGGTGGCTGCGCCATTGATGCCACCGGAACAGCACTCCCGCAGGAAACGATAACGATATGCCGTAATAGCGATGCCGTCTTACTTGGAGCAGTCGGTGGCCCCAGATGGGATGACCCCGACGCCCGTGTGCGCCCGGAGCAGGGGTTGCTTGGCATTCGTAAGGCGCTGGGATTGTTCGCCAATTTGCGCCCAGTAACCGTGCATCCTTTATTAATAGATGCTTCACCACTCCGACCTGAACGTCTGGAAGGGGTTGATTTGCTGGTGCTGCGTGAGTTGACCGGCGGCATCTATTTTGGCGAAAAGCGCCGTGAACAGGATGAACATGGTGAGTGGGCCAGCGATCTGTGTATCTATTCGCAAATGGAAGTTGAGCGGATTGTGCGTATGGCGGCGAGCCTGGCACGTGGCCGACGCGGCAAGCTGACCCTGGTGGACAAGGCGAACGTCCTGGAAACCAGTCGTCTGTGGCGTCGTATTACCACTCGCATCGTACAGGCCGAATTCCCTGACATAACCTTCGACACGATGTTAGTCGATGCCTGCGCGATGCATCTCATCCGGCGTCCAGCCGACTTTGATGTGATTGTCACCGAAAACATGTTTGGCGATATTCTGACTGACGAGGCCTCGATGCTGGCCGGGTCGATGGGTATGCTCCCGAGTGCCTCGCTCGGCTCGATTCAGTCCTCGCACGCCCACCCGCCAGCCGAAGCGGTGTCTCTGCCCCAGGCGCGTATGGGCCTGTATGAGCCGATCCACGGGAGCGCGCCCGATATTGCAGGCCAGGGTATCGCCAACCCGCTGGCGATGATCCTGAGTGTCGCTCTGTTGCTGCGGCACTCGCTGGGACTGGAGCACGAAGCCCATACGGTTGAGACGGCCGTTCGTCGCACGCTGGAAGCCGGAATTGTTACGGGCGATATCGCCCGCCCCGGTCAGACCGCAGCGAGTACCAGCCAGGTCGGTGATGCTGTCGCTCTGCGGCTCCACGATGCTTGAATAGGGAATACCAATTAAGAGGAGAAATGCCATCATATGGAGTGAGGGAGAGAAGTGAGAAAAGAGAGGAGAGACGTTTCGGCGCTTGCCAAAAATGGTGTTCCTACTGAGGTAGTGTTTCAGCGCTCTCCCGGGGCGAGGGATCGTGCCCTCGGCATAGTACCTCTCACACCTCACTCCTCTCCCCTCGCTGCTCTGGTTATAGCATACGGGCATTACCATAAGAATACCAGGATGGCACTCTGGTAGCGATCCAATCTCGGTGTGCTAACTGGCGGTAGGTTTGCCCTGGAATGACGGTAGTGAGCCAGAGCAACGATTGTGCTACAATACACGTGAACCTGGTTCTGTTGTTCCTGAGAGATCCCACGCAAGCATACCGGGGTATGAATGCATTCCATCTGCATCCCGGTATGGTGGATGCATGAATGGGCATTACGAAGAGAAAGAAAAGGATAGGTATGTTTACGCCACTGAATCGGTATCGAACATTGGCACCGCTTATTTTACGCATTGTTATCGGTATTATTTTTCTGGTACATGGGTTGGAGAAGTTCGGGTTGTTGGGTGGCCCTGGATTGGGCAAGGTGAGCAGTATTGGCATTCCTCTAGCCCCACTCATGGCGTTTGTGGTGGCGGTGGTAGAGACACTCGGTGGGCTGGCGCTGATCCTGGGCCTGGGAACGCGCATCGCGTCGATTTTGCTGGCGATCATTATGGTGGTAGCGATCTTTGCCGCCAAACTCCCACAGGGTACTGGCTTGACTGGCCCTGGCGGTTTCGAGCTTGACCTGGCGCTACTGGCCGGATTGCTGGCACTGCTCCTGCTCGGTTCTGGCCCGGCCGCACTGGAGCAGCGATTGCTTGGCCCGCGCTATATCTGATGCACATTCAAGAAATAAGGAGTCGGGGCGGGGTTACCCCGCTCTCCAGTCAACAACAAGGACGGGGCACCTGTGTTTCCTGATGGACGAGACCGAAACATCCACACTCTCTCTGGCATATTTGTGATGCGAAAGTGACACCCACCATGCCCCTAAAGCGCTCGATTGCGATTATCGCCCGCGACGAAGAGCGGTATATTGGCGGCTGCCTGGCAAGTGTTGTGGGGCTGGCAGATGAGATCGTGGTACTGCTCGACGATCGCTCGGTCGATCAGACGGGGGCGGTGTGCCAGACCTATGGTGCCCGCGTCTATGTCGAACCGTGGCGCGGGTACCCGGCCCAGCGCAACCGGGCGCTGGCGCTGTGCCAGGGCGAATGGGTTTTGTTCCTGGATGCCGACGAGCGCGTGACCCCGGCGTTATATGCCGAGATAGCGGCGGTAACCGCCGGAGCGCAACCCGACATAGCGGCTGGCGAACTGTCCGCCCCAATGATTGCCGGTTACTGGATACCTCGGCACAATATTTTTTTTGGACAGACACTACGTGGCGGTGGCTGGTATCCCGATTACCAGTTGCGCCTGCTACGCCGCACGCAGGCGCACTATGACGAGCGCCGCCTGGTACACGAGCTGGTGCAGGTCGCCGGAACAACGCGGCATCTCAATGGTCATCTGCTGCACGACAACATCGAGCATCTGGGTGAGTTCTGGCACAAGCAAACCAGGTATGCTCTGGCTGAAGCGTGTACCCTTGCTGCCGATGGGCAACGAGTACGCTGGCGCACCTTTGTGGGCGCTCCGGTACGAGAGTTCTGGCGGCGCTTCATTGTGCTGCATGGCTGGCGCGATGGACTGTTGGGATTGTTTCTGTGCGGCACGCTGGCCTGGTTTGAGGTTGTGAGATGTGGCTTTTTGTGGGTGTTACAGGCAGAGCGCGGCCAGTGGCCACGTATAGCAATGAGAGGTAGTCGTGAGCGTCCAACACATAACGAATGAAATTCGCCGCGAGGCCAACAAGGTGCTGGTCGGTCAGGAGGAGCCGTTTACCCTGGTGCTGGTGGCACTGCTCACCGGAGGGCATGTGCTGCTGGAAGGTGTGCCCGGCACAGCCAAAACATTAATGGCCAAGACACTGGCGCAACTGATACAGGCTGAATTCAAGCGCGTACAGTTTACACCAGACTTGATGCCATCAGACGTGGTGGGGACACAGGTGTTTGAAATGGGTACGGGTCAATTTCGCCTGCGCAAGGGACCGATCTTCACCCAGGTGCTGCTGGGCGATGAAATCAACCGCGCTCCGGCCAAGACCCAGAGCGCCCTGCTGGAGGCAATGGAGGAGCGCCAGGTAACCATTGAAGGGCAGCGGCTGGCATTGCCCGATCCCTTCTTCGTTCTGGCAACCCAGAATCCAGTCGAGTATGAAGGTACCTATCCGCTACCCGAGGCGCAACTTGACCGCTTTTTGTTCAAGGTGCTGATTGACTATGCCCCGCTCGACGTAGAGATGGAAGTCTTGCGCCGCTATAACCAGGGATTTGATGCCCACCAGTTAGATCAGCAGCACCTGCAGCCAGTGGTGACCCCCCAGGTGCTGGCAGCATGCCGCGCCGAAATCCGTACTGTCCAGGTAGATGAGGGTATTCTGAAGTATATTGCCGACATCGTCCAGGAGAGCCGCAAGAGCCTGGATCTGCTGCTGGGGGCCTCCATGCGCGCCAGCATCGGGTTGTTGCTGGCCAGCAAAACCTTTGCAGCAATGCAGGGACGGCAGTATGTTAGCCCGGATGATGTAAAATTCCTGGTGCGCCCGATCTATCGGCATCGCATCATCCTCAAGCCAGAGGCGGAGATCGAGGGCTTGAATGCCGATATGGTGATGGGGCGCATCCTGGCGCGGGTAGAAGTGCCCCGCTAACCAGTCGGTGTTCCTGTACCCTTGCATGCGTGTCCGAACCATGACCAACAACGTCTGAACACTTTCCAGGATACTGTTTCTGCGCATTCGAAAGCGGCAGTACCGTATTCTGTCATCTTCGATCCGGCAGAACACCTGCACACCGGAATCTTGCACGTGTATGAGCGTGCGATCGGGCGACGTACCTACCAGGAATTATCAGATGGGTGGATGGCTGGCGTAGGCCTGGGGGTACGGCTGTGGGACGGTGTGTTTGAGGGCAGAACGACCCGGTGGCTGCGCTGGTATGATGCGCAGGGATACCTGATTCCTACCGGAGCCGAGCGCGCCGAGCAAGAACGCCAGCGCGCCGAGCAAGAACGCCAGCGCGCCGAGCAAGAACGCCAACGCGCCGAGCAGTCCGAACTGGCCCGCGAGCAAGAACGCCAGTGCGCCGAGCAAGAACGCCAGCGCGCCGAGCAACTGGTGGCACAGTTACGGGCGCTAGGCATTGAGCCAGATCTGAAATAGGAGGCAACCTGGCAGGGGGCAGAATCCAGACAGGACGGAGGGCGCTGTGCGGGTACATCCTGACCATACCACCGGGTACGTCCTGACATAGTTGTTCCATTCTGGCGGTCGCAGGGGAGATAGCTGGGGGTAGAATGACGGTGATGATCGCAGTGCAGCCGTGTTGGGGACATATGCACCATCACGCCATGCGGATTCCACCAGTGCCGAGCCTGCCGAACATACCATCCAGCACATGCGTGATCAAACGCTCCGCAGCCGGTCGAGAGCGATCGACAGCCCCGTGCCTCATCACGGCGACCTTCCGTGCCCGCTGTTCAATTGAGAAACCGGGAGTTGCGCGTGTGGGACGTTGAGTAGATTGCGATCCAGGGGTCGGGCACCCACAAGGGGTGCCCCTACCTTCCGCCCTGTCCGGTTAGAACACGAGCGAGAGGAGGCCCCCGTATGCGTCTGGAACATGCTGCTGGCCCTCATGGTTCCTACCCAACTGAATCCCGGTCACTGGAACCCCCGACTGTGCGGCGCGGTACGCAGAGTGCGGGTGCCTGGGAAGGAGCGCTGGTGATGCATCCGCTTGACCCGGTTCCGCCACCCGCGTCAGACTCCCCGATGGCGGTTCGGTTCGCACTGTGGTGCGGTATGCCGCCCCTCGCCCGACTGATCATGGAGCGCCTCATTCCCCTGGGCTTTGTGTTCGATCCCCAGGCCGACACGCTGGCGCTGATCGATGCACCGATTGGGTTTGCGCTCCAGACGCTAGACACACACGATCTGGCCGCACGTCTGATCATAGTCGCGACCAGCAGTCCATGTCCAGAGTATTGGGCCGATCTGTCCACCTACGACCCGGCCATCTTGTTGGTGGGCACGGAGCTGGATGCCCCCCTTGCGGCGGCGCTGGAGCAGGTGGCGCACGGAGCCCGCTACCAGCGGCTGCCCCCCGTGCAATCACCACTGACTGCTCAGGAGCGCACCGTGCTGCGCGCCGTCGCACGGGGGTATACCAATGATCAGATCGCGCAACGCATGGGACTCTCGCCCAAACGTGTTGCGAACCTCCTCACCGCCATCTATGCCAAACTGCAGCTGCCCAATCGCGTGGCACTGGCGCTGTACTATTGGGGCCGCTCAGACCTGCTCGCGGTGAACCCGGAGGCACCCCCCACGTAATCGCGTCCAGGCGGGAGGAAGTTCCCGCATAGACGGGAACTTTCTCCCTTGTGGGCGCGGGGGGGGGATGCTATACTATTTTTTAAGAATACAGGTACGGGATAATAACAAGCTTAACCCTAATGTAGCCGGTGCAATCACTCATTGGTATTATCCATCGAAAGTGTTGTTAGACTAAGAGCTATACCAGCACTATAACAACATGCATCAGGGATACCCAAAAGTTTGTTTGATTATCATAAGGATGCCAACTGTGAAGCAGTTAAACGGTTCGATATATCCCGTATTTGCCTCTCATTCAGTTTAGGCGATTGTGTTTTTGCTAAGGCTAAGTGGTTCGTCCGGCTGCAACTGTTCACATTTGAGAGGACAGTCATTTTAATGATTAGTATCAAAGGCTAAACAAGGAGTACACTATGTTACACGTATACTCTCGTCATATTTGGACAATTTTGCTCGTGTTCGTAATCCTTCTAACGTCTATGGGGGCTACGGCACAAAATTCACAACCACCCTCAGATCCTACACAAGGTGAAGACCCAGCCACTTATGATGCCAGGGTGTATGCCGCCCAACTTGGTATTAGTATTGAAGACACGATGCACCGTTTTGAATTGCAGCATGTGGCCGGAGAGTTGGAGGCAGAGTTGCGGAGCAAAGAAGCGGCAACTTTTGCTGGTCTCTGGTTGGAACACACCCCAACATGTAAGGTCGTCGTGCAATTCACTGATGCAACCAAAAGAGACATTTCCCCTTATCTCCAGAACACAGACCTGAGTGCCAGTGTTGAAGTACGTACAGCCAATGTGTCTCTGACTGATCTGGAGAAAGCCCAGGCGGCAGCCTTGTCTGCCATTGCGAGTACAGGGATACCTGTCGAATCTGGTATCAATGTAAGGGAGAATTGGGTTGAACTCTATGTGGCCGAACGTGCCCGTCTTGACAACGCTATGCAGAAGGGGAAAGTGCAGTTATCTCCCAATGTTAAGGTGATTACTGTGCCCTCTATGGGCGAGTATCAGGCTATGGAGGGCTGACGTTAAATACCTGCACCAGTGGTTTTGCAGTCAAGAACTCCAGCGGTACCAAAGGCATTACAACGGCTGGTCACTGCTCGAACACTCAGCGTTACAATGGCACAAGCCTAACGTTTCAGAGTGAAAATACGACAGGCGCTTATGATATCCAATGGCACACCACTTCGAACTATACGGTGAAGAACAAAATAAAGTGGTCGAGTGCTGGCTCTACACGCGACATTACTGCGACGAAAAGTCGTACAAACCAGGTTGTGGGAGGATATGTTTGCAAGTATGGTCAGACCAGCAACTACACTTGCGGATACATCTCTGATAAAAACTTCTCTCACAAGGGGAGCGCAACTTATATCCGAGTCGATAACACTGCTGGTTACACCGACCTCTCTCAGGCAGGAGATAGTGGCGGACCCTGGTTTCTAACTGGTGATGCGTATGGCACGCATGTCGGTGAACCTGGAGAAGATCCCAATGATGCTATTTATATGGCAATCAACTACGTATCTGGAGTCGGCGTCAGCGTAATGACAGCTCCGTAAAGTCGAGCGGCGCTTAATATCCCTTTAGTCATAGGCAATCCAATGCTTGTGACTAAAGGGGTCTTTCAGGTGCGACAATGTAAACTACACCATTGGAGAATAAAATGATAATAGCACGTTTTAACGTCAAAATGTGGACACAATTGTTATTCATACCCATGTTTTTTACGATAGTCGCTTCATGTCAACAGAACTCGGTTGATACAACCTCAGCTACTCCTTTTTTTCCACAGCAGCGAGAAGTTCCTTCTGTCTCCATGGACGCTTTACTCGTAGGAAAACTTATCTTAGTAAAAGATTGTCTTCGTATGCAGGACAGTGATAATAGTAACTATCTTTTAATCTGGCCGCAAGGTTTCTCGCTGAACATTGAGGGTGAATCCATTCAAATTAAAGATAATACCGGACAATTCGTTGTTCGCGTTGGAGATAATGTCAGAGTTGGCGGCGGTGAAATTCCGACCGAACAGATTGAACATTATGTGTCACAAACTTTACCAAATGATTGTTCAGGTCCTTATTGGATTGTAGCTTCAATAGCAAAAATAAGCTAGAGAAACAGTGTGAAGCGCAAAGCGCAGTGCGCAAAACAGGTGAGTGTAAAGCGCAAAGCGCAGTGCGAGAATGGTACCATGTTTTCTGCTTTGCACTCAGGCCGCTTTGCGCTTAAGTCGTCGCTACCCCGTAGTGCCCCGACTCCGGATTGACCGGGTGCCGACGCGGAAATAGCGGCACCCGGCCAACGCTTATGCAGTGGTACCAACCCTTTAATCGTCGTCGCTCGTGCGGGCACCGAGCTGGCGATCGAGCATGATCAGCGCGGCACCCTGTCCACCGCTCATTTTGAGCAGTTCCACAATCCGAGTCACACTCTGCTCCTCTTCCACCTGTTCCATAATAAACCAGTGCAGCATCACCTGGGTGGGATAGTCATTCTCCTGAACCGCCAGCGCATAAATCTGGTTAATCAGCGCCGTCACTTTTTGTTCATTCGCAAGGGCTTGCTGGAATACATGCAGTGGCGACTCGAACGTTGTGAGAGGCTGATCAATGGCCTTCATCACCACTTGTCCGCCCCGTTGATTGATAAAGTCAAAGAATTTCAGCGCGTGGGACACTTCTTCCTGGTACTGTACCCGCATCCACTGTGCAAAACCGGGCAGGCTTAATCCCTCAAAATAGGCCGACATAGACAGATAGAGATGAGCCGAGTCAAATTCATACTTAATCTGATCATTCAGGGCCGCATGGAGCGTCTGGCTGAACATTACTGAGCATCCTTCCTTACCTGACAATCGATCATGGCCCATAACAAGGGCAATAATATGGATTATTCAGGATTCAACAGAAAACCCATCGTTTCGAGCAACACCTGTGGATCAACCGGTTCCTTCACAATAGCGACTGTCCAGTCGCTGGCATAGGGCATCGATTGAAGTTGTACCAGCGATAAGCCCGTGACAATCACGATCGGAATGTCGGCTGTGTCATCATGAGCACGTAACTTTTCGATCAATGCTTCTTCGTCCGTTCCAAGAGCAGGTAGCGCGATCACGTACAACTGGGGCCGAATAGCCGGCAGTTCATCAGGTGCACACAGCGTCACCGTAAATACATCAGTAGGAATTGAAGCTATAAGCCGTTCCTGCGTAACGGCATCTGTGGCAATGACGGCAATCTGTGGTGGCATAGGCAAAGGCTCCTCAATAACACTGACAGTGATCAGCATTCTAGCACAGCCCTGGCTACTCTGCCAGTAGCTACCGGGGGTGACAGGCCAGGCTTTTGTCCATTATCAAGGAGGGAGGAGATCGTTTTGTTGATATCCGCTGGTTCTATGCCCACTCCTTTTTCTTGAAGGCGGTGAAACCGAGGAGTGAGGGGAGCGAGAAAGGAGAGATGTTTCGGCACATGCCCGAAATGGTGTTTCTGCTGAGGTGGTGTTGCAGGGCTCTACCAGGGCGAGGGATCGTGCTCTCGGCATGATCCCTCGCCCGCCTCACTCCGCTCCCCTCGCTGCTCTGGTTGCGTTGCTATACTCACCCCTGCGCCGAAGGCGGTGTAACCCTTTCTTCGCCTCTTCGCCTCTTCGCTTCGCCTCTTATTTCAGTGCTCACCCCTGCGCCGAAGGCGGTGTAACCCTTTCTTCGCCTCTTCGCCTCTTCGCTTCGCCTCTTATTTCAGTGCTCACCCCTGCGCCGAAGGCGGTGTAACCCTTTCTTCGTCTCTTCGCCTCTTCGCTTCGCCTCTTATTTCAGTGCTCACCCCTG
>Ga0308414_1000067_pt1 | contig 56486 bp, 42 predicted proteins | sample HotsprSampleOS50_FD_205667 | JGI IMG/M metagenome (GOLD analysis project Ga0308414, IMG submission 205667) | Hot spring phototrophic mat microbial communities from Octopus Spring, Yellowstone National Park, Wyoming, United States - 20090730_OS50 ... | reverse complement strand
CCCAAACTGTTTGTCTAATTTCAATCCCTTTTGGCGTTACAGCATTCCAACGCCGATCCGCGCTTCTTACGCCATCATGGTATACGCACCAAACTGTCTCATCTCCCAATAAGTCGGGTCTATCTTCTTCTCTATCCCATACTCCGTTTCCATTTTTATCAACTGGATTGTAAGAGCCGTCTTTATCACCGTCATAATAATCTGCTCCAAGTTCCACAGCCTTTTTCCATTGTTGCCATGAGTCTCCAAAATCTGGATCAGTTGATTTTAATACATACAATCCATTTCTTGGATCTGTCGATCCATATTGCCACGTACCGGGCAGAAAATCTTGAACTCTTGAGGCGCTTGCAACAGCTTCAGCCCAAACTAACGACCCTTGTTTGCCGCCGATAAAAAAACCGCCGGAAAATAAAAAAGTTTTATCGTCAAAAATTCCGGTTTCAATGCCGCCAATTGAAACGTTCGCAATAACGCCTCTATCATTTAACGGAACTTTTAATTTATTTACGTCAATAATGTACGCAGTCCCAACGTTATTCGTTTTATTAAACTTTGAACCATCGTCAATAGAAGCTCCAACAAAAACAAAAGCTATCAATATTGATATTGACGCTATAATTACTTTAAATTTCTCTTTTCTCATATTCAATTCTCCTCGACTTAATTTTTACCTTAAATTAAAGTTAGCTTTAACGCCTAACTTTATTAATCTTGGAATGCCATAATTAAATGGATTCCTTTCTAAAGCCATATAGTCATAAACCCAATTTTGTCCATTCTGTCTCGCCAAGCTTCTTCCAAGATCTGTTTCAAGAAATGCGGTAGTTTCAGCGCTTCCTGTCGATCTCCAAACTGAAACAACGTTTTTTGTATTTAACAAGTTTTCAATCCAAATATATGGAGTTACTTCTAAATTGCTTAATGCAAATGTTTTTTGAGCTTTTAAGTCTATTCTAAAAGTTCCTGGTCCATATTTTGAGTTTATGTAACCGCCAGTTTCTCCCCAGTTTGTGGAACCTTCAAGCAAATTTTGACTCTTCAATGGAGTATATGGTCTTCCGCTGGCAAACCTTAACAATATATTTACATTTGTCAACTCTAACAATCCTAACTCGTTTTTCGGAGCAAAAAAGTCAACCGATAATATACCCGTATGTCTTTGATCAAAATCTAACGGAGCAATCACTTTTGGAACTTCGCCAACTGGATTATTATTTCTGAAAGCGGCTGTATATGACGCGTCGGACGACGATCCAGTTCCTTCAGCAATTGAATAAGTATAATCTATATTAAAGGAGAAATAGCTTATTCTCGCAACGCTCAAAGAAACTGCTAATCCTTTTATTGTTCCAAAATCGCTGTTTGTTGGCGCAAAATATCTTAACAATTCTCCATTAGGTTCTCTTCTAAAAAACTGCAAAGATAAATTTGTTAATCCTTTAGTATTTTTATAAAAAGCTGTAACAGATAAAGCTCCAATATTATCGCCTAAAACCTGTCTAAAACCTATTTCATATTGTGTTGTTTGTTCAGAACCTAAATGTCCGTCATATATGTCTAAATTATCAGTTTGTATTAAAAGTTTTAAGCGGTTGATTCCAGGATACAAATCCTCTAGCAATGGAGGCTGAATGAATTTTCCATATTGAGCGTGGAAAACTGTTTTATCTGTAACTGGGAATCCTATCCCAATTCGTGGCGATATATAAATTTCCGGTTTTTTCTTCTTAAAATCTTCATCATCAAAATCATTTGGATTTCCGTAAGCATATGGCAACGATTTATCTTTCAATATTTCAGCTTTTGAATCAAAATAATCTAATCTTACGCCAACATTTAGCACTAAATCTGATAATTCATATCTATCTTGCAAATATCCGTAGACAAATACAGGTTGTTTTGGCTCTAGGGTATCTCCGATATTTGTTTTTTTACCTAAATCATTATATCCATATAAATAAGGTCGTCTATCTGAATATCTTCTTTCCCTCGGTCTTGCTCTTATTGTATCATTTCCCCTAACATAATCTCTATTAAAACGAGCTATAGCTAATGGAGCAATATTATAATACCTGATTAAATTATATTGAGCGCCGCCTCCTATTTCAATAAGGTGATTTTCTAATTGCGACGTAAAATTTAAATCTCCGCTAAACGTTTGGTTGTTGGTTAAAGTATACCTGTTAAATACTCTGCCTTTTTTCACAAATATTCCAACTTCGTCCTGATTCAAATTGCTTTGATCGCCTTGTCTTAATAAATACGGATTATATAATGTGTCCCCATATTCTTCTAATCTATTAAAATAAACGCCGTCGCCTGTTTCTCTATCGAATATTTTATAACCTAAAGTTAAATTCCAGAAACTGCTGGTTCCAATATTTTGAGAAAGTCTTGCTGTAGTACTTAAGTTATATTGCTTTGATCTTGGATTATGTTCTGGATTATTTTTTGCGAATGAATGTTGATATAACTGTCTATCTCTTGAATTATAGTTTGCTCCCAATCGCAAGCTAAATTGCGAACCCAATTCGTGATAAGTTCTTCCCGTAAACTTCCATTGACCTTCCCAGTTGTTCGGCAAATATTTATATTTTTTTCCAATGGATTTAAATTCAGGTTGATACCATCTTGGATTGTTATCTTTAAACCAGCCTCTTTCGGATGATAAAAAGAATGTTTGTCCTTGAACGCCAGGTATAATTGGACCGCCGATATTTAATGTATATAAATTATAACCAAAATTATCTGTAAACTCAGATGTTATAACTTCGCCATAAGCGTTATAGAAGGGCGTTCCGGACTTTGTAGTTACGTTAACTACTCCTGATTGAGCTTGTCCATATTTTGCTTCAAAACCGCCAACCTGGAAAGATATTTGTTCAATAGCCGCGTTAGAAACTTGTGAAAAATTAGCTCCGCTTAATGGATCATTTTGAACTACGCCGTCCACTATATAGATAACCTCGTTGCCTCTTCCGCCTCTTACGTTTATAACCGCATTTCCTCCAGCTCCGCCGCTCGCGTCTGAAATGACAACGCCAGCTTGCAATGAAACTAATCTCTCTACGCCCGCGACTGGCAATCTATTAATTTGATCGGCGTCGATAACTTTTACTGTATTTGTAGACTTTTCTTCAAAAAACTTTTGATCTTTAACTGTAATTTCTGGCAAAGAAAAGTCTGTCGACAATTCGACGTTTAATTCATAAGTAATGCCGGCTACTAATCTTACATTTTGAATTGTTTTCGGAGCATAGCCGACAAAGCTTATTCTAACATCGTATGTGCCCGGAGTAACATTTAATATGTAATATTTTCCCTCAACGTCGGTTGCCGCTCCAAGATTTGTTCCTAATATAAGAATATTTGCCCCAATAAGCGGCTCTTTTGTATCCGCGTCGATTACCTTTCCGGCTAATTTGCTCGTTCCAGCTTGAGCAAATAAATTATTTATGGTCAACGCGGCGACAATTAATAAATAAAATAATTTTAATCTTTTCATCTTCTCTCCAATTTTTATTTCTCTCCCTGCTTTTCTAAAATTAATTTTTTAAAACAGAGCGCGTATTTCAGCGCTCTGCTTTTTAGTTTATTTTTACTTCATTAATATCATCTTCTTAGACTGAACTTTGCCGTTAAATTGCAACGTATATACGTAAACGCCGCTTGTCAAATTAGAAGCGTCAAATCTTACAGTGTTCTTTCCTGCATTTTGGTATTCGTTAACCAATACGGCTACTTCTCTTCCTAACATATCAAATACTCTTAAACTTACGAATCCATTTTCTGGTATACTATAATTTATTGTAGTCGCTGGGTTAAAGGGATTGGGATAATTTTGAGATAACTCAAACGTATTAGCTTTAACTGCTTCTTTCTCAGCGCTTACAAGTTGAGCATTGATTACCAATTGATCATAATACCAAGTTGTTTCATCTGAAGGTCCATTATTGTTGCCAAATAAGCTTGTTCCTGGAATAGCGTCAACCATATAAACATAATGAACTTTATATTCGTTATTTCCTAACTCTTCTACGAACAAATTAGCATATGGATAAGATTCTTGAACTTGCTTTTCGCCTTTTAAGACCTGAGGAGCGCTCCAGGTAGCGCCTGCGTCTGTTGAATATGCATAATATAAATCAGTGTAGAATTTAAGATTTGTTCCATTGTAAATAGCAACTTGGCTTTGACCAACGGCGCCGACAAATTCAGGTCCCTGCCATAAAGCTACTACTAAATTTCCATCTTTAGATATTGATACGCATGGATAAGATTGACCAATTCCATTGCCTGGTCTTAAGCTTGCTAAAATTGCGCTATTTATAGTATCTACATTAAAGTCTGATATAGCTTTCCAGACGCCTTCTATATTATTCCAATATATTACTGGGAAAGCAAACGTCGCTGTAGTATCGTTAATGCCTCTAAAACCATATCCATTCATAACTACGTGTACAATTCCCATATTTCCTACGGCAAATTGTACTTGACCAAAATTTTCGAATAAAGGATAAAATTCTGTTCTATTTGCAAGAGTAGTTATTCCATCATAAGCAATTTCCCTATATGACCAGTTTTGTCCTCCATCTGTGGAATATCTTAATATAGTAACGTCGACGCTATCAGGATTTGTTTGAGTGCCATATCTTCCGCCGTTTCCTCTAACAGTATATGAAGCAACATGAGCGACATATTGTCCATTATCTGAAACTCTTAGCAATAACTCGGCTTTTCCATCAGTTGCTCTTTCTGGGAAAAGATCTAATAACTGAGTAGTTGTAGAACCCGTATCCAATGAAGAATACAACATACCATTTGTATTGGTTACAAGCATTTTTCCATCAGGTAAAATAACAAAACTTGGGAAATTGCCTTGTAAAATAGTTTTCTCAGCTGAGACATTTAAGTTTTCATCAATAAATTTTAAGCGAGAACTTCCTCCTCTGTGATACATAACTAATTTTTTTGATTCTACAAAGCCTTTTCCTTTAAAAATAGTACCCCAGCCAGCTCCCCCACCGTTTACTGTTAGTGAAGCAAAGCCGTCAAGATTTCCAATAAAAAACTCCACGCTTCTTACTGTTTGAGTTGATAAACGTTTCATAGCAGTTATTAATCCTACTGTTGCTCCATCCAGACTTCCTAAATCAATCATATTTTGAACTGAAGCGTTGCATGCATAGTCGTAATTAGTTTGAACAAGAGCAGCCGCATTAATTTTTTTCAATTTTACATTTTTGTAATCTAAATTAAAGTTAGGCATTTGCTCGTCGAGATTAATATCGACATACTGAGCTTTTTCGGTTGCAATAGCTTTTTTGATTTGAGCGTTTGCAATGCCAAAAGCAAAGGCTAATAATAGCGATAAAGCTAACATTTTTTTTAACATAAGAACTCCTTTAATTTGTTTGTGGTTGGATATTGTCTTCTTTTAGTATATAAAAAAAATTATTAAACTCTGGAAAATTAATTTTTATTTTCTTTACCCAGCTAAGCATAGTTTCTCTTTTACTTTTTTTTTTAAAGCTTATAAATTATATAATTAATTTCTTTTCAAGTCAACATAAAAATTTTAGCGCTGTTAAAAATTCTAAATTAAAATTCAATATAATATATATATTTTTATAAAAAAAACGCAAGCAAAAAATATAAAAATATTTATGCGAAAATGTTTATTAAATTTCATCGTCAATTTGTTTTATAAAAAAAGTAATATATCAAAAAAAACTTTTGTTAAAACTATCTCTTAAGATATAACAAATATACTTTTAATTTTATAATAAAGCTTTTAACTTTTGTTCGATAATATTTTTAGATACTGCTCCTATAACCATATCTTTAACTTCTCCGTTCTTGAAAAAAAGCAAAGTAGGTATGCTTCTTACTCCATATTTTATAGCTGCGTTTTGATTATCGTCGACATTTAACTTTCCAACTTTTGCTTTGCCTTGATACTCGATTGCCAGTTGCTCGATTATTGGAGCTATCATTCTGCAAGGAGCGCACCAGGGAGCCCAAAAATCTACAAGTATTGGAAGAGATGATCGTAAAACTTCAATATCAAAATTTTGATCTGTAATTTCAATTGGTTTCATTTTAACTCCTTTCAAATTAGTTTATTAATAAACTCCTTTTCTCTTTATTATATCGCGAGCGATAATGCCTCTTTGTATCTCGTTTGTCCCTTCAAATATTCTATTAATTCGCGCGTCTCTATAAAATCTTTCAACAGGATATTCTCGTGAATAGCCCATTCCTCCATGTATCTGTACGGCGTAATCGGCTATTCTATCTAAAGACTCGGAACAATATAATTTCACCATTGCAGATTGTCTCGATATATCTTTCTTTAAATCGTAATCGACGGCGGTTCTATAAACAATAGATTCCATATTAAAAATCATCGTCGTCATATCTGCAATCATAAATTGGATTCCCTGAAAATTCGCAATTGGTTGATCGAATTGTATTCTTTCGCGAGCGTATTTAACGGACATCTCCAATAACTCTTTAGCCGCTCCTAAACATGCCGCTCCTAAGCCTAATCTTCCAGCGTCTAAAGTTTTCATCGCCAACAAAAATCCTCTTCCTTCTTGTCCTAATAAATTTTCTTTAGGAACTTTTACATTGTCGAACGTAATCGCGTTAGTTGTCGAACCTTTAATCCCCATTTTTTTCTCCGGAGGTCCGGCAATAAATCCCGGCGTGTTTGTTTCTACAATAAACGCAGATATGCCTTTTTCAGTTCTTGCAAACACTGTCACAATATCGGCTATGCCTCCATTTGTTATCCATAACTTTTCGCCATTCAAAACCCAATAATCCCCTTGCAATTCGGCTTTAGTTTTTACATTGAATGAATCCGATCCAGCTTGCGGCTCTGTTAAACAAAAAGCTCCAATCTTTTCGCCTTTTGCAAGTGGAACAAGATATTTTTTCTTTTGTTCTTCATTTCCCCCTAAGTAAATGGCATTTGCTCCTATAGATTGATGAGCTCCTATAAAAGTCGCCGTCGACATACAACCTCGAGCGATTTCTTCTTGCATTATGCAATAACCAACTTCTCCAAATCCGCCTCCTCCGTATTCTTCTGGAAACGATATACCTAACGCTCCAATCTCGGCTAATTTTTCGATAAGCTCGCGCGGTATCTTTTCTTCTTGATCGATTTTCGCGGCAATAGGCTTAATTTCTTTGTTGACGAATTCTCTGAAGGTTTGTCTTAATAATTCTTGTTCTTCTGTAAATTTGAATTCAAACATAGATTGCTCTTTTTTATTTGTTAAAATAATTTTTTTTTAAATAAAATTGTTTTGCGATAAATAATAATTTCTTCGACATTGCTGATAACTATAATTCTTTATCGCCAAATGTTTATAACATAAACTCTACTTTTATAATCTTTATATATCAATCTTCTTTTGTACCGTCATAATAGAAGCTGTTCACTGCGGTTTTCTTTGCATTTTTTCGCCGGTAAAATTAACTATATCTTCTCCTCCGTCTACCGCTATAACGCTTCCCGATATCCAATCGCCAGCTTCCTCTGACAATACAGATATAACCTTTGCGACATCCTCTGGCGTTGTTAATCTGCCCATTGGATTTTTTAATTTTGCAGATTCTATCATTTTATCAGAACCAGGTATTTTGGCAAGGGCGGGGGTGTCTGTCACGCCGGCTTTTATTGCGTTTACGCAAACTTTCAAGTAGCCCAATTCAACGGCAAGCTGTCTTACGTGAGCCTCAAGAGCGGCTTTAGCGGCTGATACGGCTCCATAATATGGTATCACTGAATGGCTGCCCGCGCTTGTCAGCGCCCAAATTTTTGCTTTCTCAGCCAATAAATCTTTAAATACTAAACCCTGGGTCCAATAAACTAAAGTATGAGCCATAACGTCTAAGGTCATTACCATTTGAGCTTGAGTTATTGCATCCTCGGGTTTTTTTGAAATATATGGTCTTAACGAACCAAAAGCTAAGCTATGTACCATTACATTTATTTTAGGTTTCTCTTTCATTTCGTTAAATCTCTCTTCTATCTCGTCTAATATTTCCTGTCTCTTGATTGCGTCGGCTGCGTTTATATTGTAAAACCATGCTTCGCCTCCATTATGTTGTATCTTTTTTATTATAGTATGAACATTTGCCATTGTCGCTTGTCTGTCCAAATGAACGCCAATTATATTATAATTATGCTTCGACAATTCTAATGCAGTCGCTCCACCAAATCCGCTTGATGCTCCAAGAATTAATGCCCACTTTTTTTGTTGCGTTTTTTTCTCCATCTTTTTCCTTTCCAGTTGTTTTTTTCAAATTCAAAAATATAAAATTATAAAATTTTTTCAAATATTTATTTTATCAGCCTATTGGAGATATTGAATATTTCTATTTCTTTAATTTCAATTTTTTTCTCTTAATTATTGTAAATTGCCTTAAAGCTTAAATATATTTTAGATTGAAAAATAAATTATGTTTTTTATTAGCGTCTCCAATAATATAGATTTATAAAAAATTTCTTTACATTGTAAAATATTTTTTTTTATTATCTATTAAATCGATATTAATTTGTCAAGAAAATTTCTTTTTTTTAGATTGCAGAAATGATTCAAATTAGATATACGCGATCTTCTTTAAATAAAGAATTGATCCAATATTTTCAGATATTTCAAATAAATTTTTAATAATTACAACTTTAGTTTTAATTAATTTTAATCTAAGTTTATGAATTTATTCATTTTATTTTATTCATTCCTCAAAAGCAAGTTTAATAGCTTCTTGCAAATTAGAAACTTCGAAAATATTTAAATTCGAAAAATTTTTTAAGTTAGATAATTTTTTCGTTTTAGGGAGAATAATATTAGTAAAGCCAAGTTTTGCCGCTTCGTTTATTCTTTCTTCAAGCTTAAAGGCTCCTCGAATTTCGCCATTCAATCCCACTTCGCCAATAACGGCAATTTTTACTTTCGGAGGCTTATCTAAATAACTTGAAGCTACGCTTAAACATACGGCAAGATCTACCGCGGGTTCTTCTATCTTTAATCCGCCGGCGACATTTAAATACAAGTTATAATTAGACAACTTCAAATTTGCTCTTTTCTCAAGAGCCGCGGTCAAAATTGAAAATCTGCGATAATCAAATCCGGAACAGATCCTTTGCGGAGTAGAATAATATGACGGAGAAGCTAAAGCTTGAATCTCAACTAAAAAAGGACGAGCTCCTTCTAAAGCCGCGGCTATAATTGAGCCAGAAGTAGTTTCATTCTTTTCTGTCATAAAAGCGTCGCTCGGATTGCTAACCTCAATTAATCCTTTTTCGCTCATTTCAAAAACGCCTATTTCGTTAACGGCTCCAAATCTATTTTTTTTTGCGCGCAGTATTCTATAGGCGTAATTTTTTTCCCCTTCAAATTGCAAAACAGCGTCCACAATATGCTCTAATACTTTTGGACCGGCAATTTCTCCTTCTTTTGTAACATGCCCAATCAACAAAATAGATGTCGCTTTGTCTTTCGCAAGCTTCATTAATTTTGAAGAGCAATGTTTAATTTGCGTTATCGATCCGGGCGGGTTTTCTAAATTATCGTCGTATAAAGTTTGAATTGAATCAATTACGGCTACGCAAGGATTTTCGTCTTCTAAAATCGCTATAATTTTATTTATTTCAGTCTCTGGGGCTATTGAAAAATTTTTCGAATTAATCTCTAATCTTATCGCTCTTTGCTTAATTTGCGAAGGAGATTCTTCTCCGCTTATATACATACATTTCTTTTGGATATTAGACAAAGCTTGCAAAGCTAAAGTAGATTTTCCAATGCCTGGCTCGCCGCCCAATAGTACAATAGATCCAGGCATAAATCCTCCGCCTAAAACTCTATCAAACTCTTCGATGCCAGTCAAAATTCTTTCTTCTTTCTCCAAACTAATTTCATTTAACGCAAAAATTTTATAATTTTCGTTATAGAAGCCAACCCCTTTTGATTTGTTTTTTTGTTCTTGCAATTCTTCTACAAAGGAACTCCATTTGCCGCATTCGGGACATTTGCCTAACCATTTTAAGCTTTCGTATCCGCAATTAGAACAAACAAACTTTGTTTTTATCTTCGACATTTTTAAGCTCCGGATCTTTTTATAAAAGCGCTTATATTCGGATCGTTTGAAAATAATAATTCTTCAGGGGTCCCATCGAAATAAACTCTGCCGTCTTCAAGCATTATCGTTCGCTTAGGTATCGTTTTTACCGTTTGCATATCGTGAGTTATTATGATCGACGTGGCGTTTGTGGAGTAACTAATCGTCTTTATCAACTCGTCTATATTATCTGACATAGCCGGATCAAGCCCTGTCGTAGGCTCGTCGTAAAAAATATATTCCGGATTTCCAACTAAAGCTCTCGCTAATCCGGCTCTTTTTCTCATTCCTCCTGATAGCTCCGACGGCTTCAATTTATTTGTTCCCTTCAATCCGACAAGCTCTAATTTTTCATTTACAATTTTTAGTATCTCTTTTTTCGCATATTTATAATTTCTTTCCAACAACGGAAGAGCGATATTTTCTTCCACTGTCAATGAATCGAACAACGCGGCATTTTGAAATAAAAACCCAAATTTTGTTCGCAATTGATATAATTCTTGATTTGATATTTTGTCTATTCTTTTATCTTCTACTTTAACCCATCCAAAATCTGGCTTTAATAAACCGACTATGTGCTTTATCAAAACGCTTTTGCCGCATCCGCTTTTTCCAATAATAGCGATAATTTCCCCTTTTTCGATTTGCAATTCGACGCCGTTTAATACTTTTTTCCCTTTAAAGCTTTTATGTAAATTTTTTATTTCTATCATTTGTCTCCGTTATTAGATATTTGATTAGTTTAATGAAACTATTTTAATTAAAAATTTTTGTTTATCTATACGATTGCATATATATTTTTATAATTTGCTTAAGGGAAGAGCTTATTTTATTTAATTTGTATTTTGATATTGCCTTTTAACTTTAAATATAAATTTATTTCGTCAATATATTTCAGAAAATATATAAAATACACTCTTTTATTTCTTTTTTTTAAACAACTTTTTATTTTTAACTTAAATTGAATTGATTCTATAAATCTCTTTTAATGCATACAATTAGAATATTTTTTTAATAAAGATTCAAATAAAAAAAGCCGCTATATAAAAGCGGCTTATAAAATAATTCTAGTTCTTTTGATTTTTTAAATAGTTAACAATCAAATCGATTTCCTTTAACGCATGTTCTTCTCCTTCAAATCCGGCTGTTTTAAATCTTATGTTTCCTTTCGGATCAATAAAAACTTTTGTAGGGATGCCTGATACTTTATATTTTGTAATAGTTTCATTTTTATCGTCTAACAATACCCTAAAACTATAACCATTTGATTTAATAAAATTCTCTGCGTTTTCTTTTTTATTTTCAACGTTTTCCCAAGCGTTGATAAATAAAAACGCCACATCTGTATCTTTTGCGTATTTGTTTACCGCTTTTTGCATTGTTGGAAAAGATTTTCTGCAAGGCGGGCACCAAGTCGCCCAAAAGTCTAAAACAACAACTTTTCCTAAATGATCTTTCAAAGAAGTTTTAACGCCTTCTAAATCGTAAAGCTCAAAATCAGGAGCTTTGTAATTTACTTCTTCCTTCCTCAATTTTTCAAAAAAAGCTTTATCGCTTAAACTTATAGCGTCTGAAATAATTTTATCAAATCCTTCTTCGCTCCCTTTAACTGCGACATATAAGCTCTTTAAATTGACTATTATCGATTCATTTAGTTTAATCTTTTGAGCGCTACTTATCGCATCGTTTAAGATTTGTTCAGTTGGATTGTATTTTGAAGCAAGTCGCAAGTATAAATCGAAGTAATTTTGGTCATCGTAAACTTTTTCTTTATTTTCATACAAAAGCTCGTAAGCTTCTTTTTCTTTTTTCTCCAAAAGCGCGATCGAAACTTTCGATTTTAATATCAGATCTTCCCCATATTTAAAGAAACTATAAGCCAACCTCTCGCCGTATATTTTCAGCGTCGTCTCGTCGAATTTTTTTTCGGTTTTATTTTTTATCAATCGCTCTTCTTCTAGTTTTATAATTTCTTTTAACTTTTCTAGATTTTTTAAATTTGGTCCCAATATATCGACAAAAGCAAGCGACATTTCTTTTAATATATGTAGTTTATCGTATAGCAATTTTAAAGCTTCATCGTATTTTTTATTTTCAATCAATTGATTAATTGAATTATAAAAATAGAATTGCAAATTTTCGCTATCTTGATATTTTTTTTCAAATTCTGCAAGCTCTTTTTCTTTTTGTCTTTTATCGGCAATATTAAGTATAACATTAAATTTTGAATTCAAAACATATTTATTTGTCGGATTAATTTTTTCCAATCTTGCGATAATAGAATCTATTTTCGAGTCAAATTCTTCGGCGTTAGGCAAGCTGTTTTCAGAAATGTTATTGTTTAAGTTTTTAATTATGTCAGATTTAATCCATTGACTTAAATTAAACAAGTTTTCTAATTGATTTTCATTCAAGCTTTTATCGTTATAAAAAAAATCGAAATCTTTTAAAGCGATATTTTTAAACTTTTCAGGATTTAATCTCCTTAAAGAACGATAATATTCGAATATATAATATTTTTTTAATTCTGGATTTTTTGCGAATTCCGATTCAAATATCTTCAACGCTGAATCTCTGTCCATTTCTATTGCTTGATATGAATAACCATGCCAAGCTAAAAGCGACGCATAGCCTGTTTCGGCAAATTTTTTTTTAAAATTATTCTCGTCGAAAAATTTAACTGCATATCCTTTATCATTGTTATTATCCTTAATGGCGAAAGCCGAATCTGCAAAAATAATCATCGCTCCGTCAAAATTTTTATCAGCTATAAATTCCGCGGCATATCTATCATTTTCCTTTCGCATTAATACTTCTTTCATAACAGGTTCGCCGTAAGAATAATAATAAATGCGAACGTAAATATTGTCGACGTCTTTTAGCTTCCCTTTGGAATTATCGTAATATATTTTTACTTTCTCTCTGCTTTTTGGATTTTCGGGAATAAACTCGACTTCTTTGATTGTCGGTTTTGAGCATGCCGCTAAAAACAATATTGCTAAATATAAGATCCATAAATATTTTTTCATTTTAATCCTCTTCAAAAATTTAACCGAAATTATTAAAGCATATTAAATCGGTTTCGTCTAACTTCTTAACAAAAAAAATTAATCCGATTTGCATATTCATATTTAGTTTTTTATCGATAATTTAATCGTTAAAGTAAAAATTAAAATCCTAACCTATTCAAATCGTCGACCAAATTTTTAACCGCTTGAACGGAATTGTAAAACATCGCTTTCTCCTCGTCATTCAACTCAAACTCGATAATTCTTTCGGCGCCATTTGCTCCTAAAACAGCCGGGACGCCGACATATAAACCATTGACGCCAAACTCTCCGTTCAAGTAAGCGCAAACTGGCATAACTCTTTTTTGATCGAACAATATAGCCTCAGCCATTTCTAACGAGGCCGCAGCTGGAGAATAAAAAGCGCTGCCAGTTTTCAACAGCGAAACAATTTCGCCGCCGGCATTTTTAGTTCTTTGTACTATTTGATTCATAACTTCTTTTGCTTTCTCCCGGCTTTTATATTTTCTTTCCAGCAACTCCATCGCAGGTATTCCATTTACATTTGCATAACGTACAATTGGAGTCATAGTATCGCCATGCCCTCCAAGCACCATTGCGTTTATATCTTTAACTGAAACCCCAAGCTCCCAGGCTAAAAACGACGCAAACCTGGATGAATCTAAAACTCCAGCTTGACCAATTACTTTGGAATGAGGAAAACCGGAAACTTTTTGAAAAAGATAAACCATTGCGTCAAGCGGATTGGAAACTACGATTACAACCGCATCGGGAGCAAGTTTTTTTACTTCTTCTGCTACAGTTTTTATAATATTTGCGTTTGTCGACAACAAATCGTCGCGACTCATACCTGGTTTTCTTGGCAAGCCGGCGGTAACAATCACTATGTCGCTTCCGCTTATATCTATATAATTATTGCTTCCCGTAACGATTGAATCAGAATAGGTTATTCTCGACGCTTCAGCAATATCTAATGCCTTTCCTTGCGGCAAATCTTGAACTATATCGTATAAAACTATATCCCCTAATTCTCTTTCTGCTGCTAATTGAGCTAATACCCCTCCAATTTGTCCTCCGCCTATAAGAGCGATTTTTTTTCGCGACATTTTGTTTCTCCTTTTTTTTAAAAAATAAAGATATTAAGAATAAACATCTTTTTCAAATTCAAACAAATAAATTTTTAAAAGCGATTTTTTTTTTCCATTTGTAAAAACTTTTTTACATTCCGCATAATTCAAATGAATTTATTTGATAAGATTTGCGAATACAAAAATAGCGCGACCTTTAAAGAAACATTTTTTTACAAACTACGTTTTTCGCTTTCACTTATAAACGTAGGTAAAAATTTAAAGACGATTGTTTGCAAAAAATTTGCAATAAATTTCTCCCTTTAATAATTTGTCGATTGAAAAACTATCAAATGTATTCTTGAGAAATTAAATTTTCGAAAGGCTTGTTCTTGAATTTATTCTCGCTTAAAAATTTTTTTAATATGATATTCTTTCTTTTTTCCAACCTTTTTTTATATTTCAAAAAATTTCATTATTCAAAACGAATTTTGCAAAATTTTAAAACAACTTCGTTTTTTTATTGAATGCATTAAACTTTAATATTTATTTACCGCTATTTTTATAAATTAATTTTACGGATACTCAACCATTACATTACCCTTTAAATCTCTAATTCCTTTAATTCTTAAAATATAACTTGGAGGCAATGTTTGATTCGCTTTTATTTCAAGACTTGCTTGATATTTGCCGCCGGTTGCAAAATAATTCGCTCGTTTTTTTTCGATAATAGTCGAGCCCACATTTTCAAACGTATAATTTGACAAATTCTCAGCGTCGAATATATTCATAGGCTCTGAAAAATAAATGAAAAAAACCCATCCATCGTTAAAAGGCTCTAATTCCACATTTGTAATTTGCGGCTTTACTTCGTCTTCGATAAGAATAATATTGCTAAAAGGACTTTCGATCAAATCACGATTAAGAGCGGCGACTTTAAAATGAATTTTTTTAGCTTTGAAAGGAATGCTATTTTGAGAAGAAAATAGCTCCCCGGTATTTGTTTCATAAACGTAGTTTTGAAAATTTCTCTCTTCCAATTCCCACGCTCCTTCGTCAATCTTTTTGTATATATTAAAACCTATAGCTCTGGAATCGGCTTCAATTTTAAAGCCTACTAATCCGCCGTCGTAATTAATGGGCAAATAGCCAAATCCCATTCTTCTAGATAAAACTGGAGCCGTTAATACCGGATCGACTGATTTAGTCGAAAAAAACAAAAGCTCGAAATCGCCAATTAAGTTTTGATTATTTACGCAATTGTTTCCGCTCAAATCTTTAAGTTTTGACAAAGCTGGATATAAATTTAATCTAAATTTTGCTCCGCCGGGCAACTTATCTTTTGGCGTTATTATTAATTTTTTATAGTTTTCCTGCCACTCTATTTTTATCGGCAAGTTTGACGCGGTCGCTTTTTTGGGTCCTAAATAAGTCAAAGCAATATCGTCGACAATGCCGCCATAACCGCTTTCGTTAATTGTATTATACGGCTCTTGTTTAATAGACTCGGAAAACTCGCAAATAATTTTAAAGTTATCAGTTTCAACATCAGCTCCATTTTCTGGATATAACGAAATTACATATGGATTTACATCATCTATTGGATTAAGAACTATCGCTTCGGAAGAAAACTGTTCGTTTAACGCATATTCTTCAACATTGCAAGGAAGATTTAAAGGAGAAGGCAGATATCCTCTTTGAGTTCCGTCTTTTGTTCGCGCAAAAATCGTGAAAGTCAATCCGTTGTCTATATTTTCAAAAACGAAAACGCCTTCGCCGTTTGTCTCTGTTTTTTTATAGTAATTTACATTGGAGAAAAAATAATCGTTAATAAAAACTTCGGCTCCAGCGACTGGTTTTCTATTTTGATCTAAAACTTTTCCGCGTATTTTTGTTTTTAATTTTCCCAATCCAATGTTAACTTCGGCAACTAAAGAAGCGTATTTTCCAGAATCTAATCTCGCAAACTTTAAAGAGCTCTGGGCGTAATAGTAATCTCTATATTTCTCTTTTGCGATTGTAGTTTTTAAATTTATATCTCTGAGAGAAATAGTAAATAAATATTTGCCGGAAAAAATAAAAGACCCGTTCAAATTTTGATATTCAGTAATAGGAACATCTTTCAATGAAAAACTTCCCAGATCGTCCGTCGCAATTTTTTTCACCTCTCCATCAACGCCAATCTCTATTGTCGCGCCTTTTATTGGAACGCCCTCGCAAATATCGAAAATTTTTCCTGTTATTGTTCCCTTAAAAATATTTTTATTTTCTTCCGGCGAGGTTATCTTTTTCTTCTCATCGCATGAAGCCGCAAAAAAAATTAATACGAGCGCGAGTAAAATTTCAGGCTTTTTCATAATATGCAAATTGCGTTTATTTATTCTTTAAATTAAAAATAAATTTTTAAATTTCAACGCTTTCCGATTGAAGGCATTCAAATTTTCTGTTGCTTTTAGGTTAATATTTCTTTCAAAAGTTATATAAAATAGTTAAATATTTTATAGAATTGAATATTTATGGAAATAATTTTTACTATCTATATTTACTTAACAAAACCGCAACTTCAATAATTGGCGTAATTTATTATTTTTTCAATAACTTATATCAATATCAGCAACCGAAAAGTTGAAAGTTTATCTTCAATTTATTATTTGGACCAAATTTTTATCTAAATAATATTGAGCTAATTAATTTTTATCAAGCGCCATTTAGAGTTCGATTATTGTTTTTAAGGTTTGCTTTAAACTATTGAACGCGCTTCCAATTAGCTTTATAATTTATAATCTCGATAATTCGTCGAAATTTTTTAGGCTAAATTATAATTGATAAAAACTTTAGCGACGATATTTTTTGATTTCATTCGATAAGAAAATAAAACTTTAAATTTCTTTAAAACATAAGTTATAAAAAAATTGATATTTATATTTCAATGACAAGTTGAACTATCTATTTTGACTATTTTGATAATTTTGATTTTGAGTTGCCAGATTAAGTTCTAATATATTGAAATCTTAACTTCAAATAATTAAATCGCATAAAATGAAATTTAAACTTATTAACTCTTATTATGTAAATTAATTTTTATTTATAGAAAAAAATTTTCTTTTAGCTTTTCATCTTTGTATTAAATTGATAAAAAAATAATTTAGTAACCGTATCTAATAAAAATACCAAAGGAATGCTTATATTTTAGCATCCAGTCAGGAGTTCTCTCAAAATTCTCATCGATTATATCGTCGTATCTATAAGAAGCTGAGAGGTTAAAACCTCCCCAATTTTCATAAGATAGCTCTATTCCAAAAGATTTTTTCATTCTTTTTCGTCCATATAAAAATTTTTCTCCTGTTTCGTCATATTGCAAATTCAAATCGCCAAATTCTCCGTTCCTTGTTCGCTCAAAAAATGCTTTAGCTTTAAAACCGCGAGTAAACCAATATTCAATTGCGGAATAAATTTGATCGGAATTTTGATCTATGTAATGTCCTAACAAAGCCCCAGCGTGCGTATAAGTTTGAGCTGGGACATAATTCGAATAGACCCACGGCATAATTTTCGCGTATTCTAAGCTTAAAAGCAAATTATCAATAAATCCATAGTTTTTCAATCCAACCTGATAAGCCGTTTGATTTCTATCATTTTTTCCCTTTAAAAAATTGCTTAAAGAAAATTCGTCAATAAAAAAAGAGCCGAAAAATTTAAATCCATAAAAAGGAATATAAGACAAATTTAAAAATAGCGAGCCGTTATTTCCCGTTCTATATCCTCCGCTTCCTTCATAAGAATGATCGATAGAACGATAAAAAGCGAATGGCAATAAATAATTCAGCTGCAAATCCATATCGCTGTATATTATCGTTTCGCCAAATGTTAAACTCAAATTTGAAATCGGCCTAATTTCCACTGCGTGAGCAGCCAAATATTTTTTTCTTTCTATTCTTCTGCTCCAATCTCTCACTGGAGTTTCATATGTTTTAGCAGTATCTTCGACGCGACTAATTAACCAGCCGTGAAGATAATAAAATCTTAAATAATCCTTCCATTTCATTTGAAGATATAAAGCTGGAAACGACGGAGCTCTTTTTGAAAAAATTAGTTGAGAGTTAATTCCATCTCCCCAGATAAAATTTTCTTTTACAATGCCAAAGTCTGCCCATTCGTTATGAAATAATATCGCTCCTTTTGCCTCGCTATATTCGATATGCTCAATATCGCTTACCATTATTAATGGATAAGTTTCGTTTTCAAATATTTTATATCGATTCAAATTTCTGCCTTTTTCCCAATTGTCTCTAAAATCAGTTTGAAAGCTAAGCCAATTAGAAAAACTTCCGTATGCTTCAAACCCCCAATATCTTTTAAATTGAAACTCGCCGTAAATTCTTTTGCTTCCTATTCCCACAATTGGTTTTAAATTTAAATTGATCGTAGAGTCTTGAAAGCCATATTTTAATTCGAATACTTTTTTTTGCTCGCGATTATTTTTTTCGATTAAGTTTTGGTATAAACCGAGGTAATAATATGCCTCTTCGCGTTCCTGAAGAGTCAAATTATTTTGATTTTTTATAACTTGGATAAGCATGCTTGAAATGTCTTTCATAGAATAGGGCTTGGCGAAATATCCAGTCGAAATTATTCGTTTAGCGGAAATTCTTTCGAGAAAATCATAAATTGATTGATTGTGGTTAATTAAACGATTTTGAGAATAAAAATAATGAGACGTCAAAACGAAAAAAAGAAAAATTTTTTTCATTTAATAAATTTCATTTATGACATCAGTAAGCGCCAGGGTCCCCTTTTAAACTATACCAGGTCGTCAATAATATAATTTGCAAGTCAAGCCAGAAATTCCAATTCTCTAAATACCATAAATCCAACTCGATCCTTCGTTTCATTTTTTGTATATCCTTTGTTCCGCCTCTATATCCATTGACTTGAGCCCAACCTGTAATTCCAGGTTTAATCAAATGTCTTTGCATATAAAAATTAATTTTTTTCTGTAATTCTAAATTCTCTTCTTCGTCGTGCGGTCTCGGTCCGACAACAGACATTTCGCCTTTTAAAACGTTAAAAAATTGCGGCAATTCGTCAAGATTTGTTTTTCTTAAAAATCTTCCAAAAGGAGTTACTCTTGGATCGTTTTCGCTTGTAATTTCATATTGTTGTTGAGGCCATTTTTCTTTTGGAAGCATTGATCTAAACTTATAAGCATAAAAAGGCTTTCCGCTTTCTCCCCAACGTTTGGCTTTATAAAATATTGGTCCAGGATTTAATATCTTTTGTAAAATCATTAAAATTGGAAAAAGCCAGCTAAAAATGAAAATAATAACAAATAAACTAAAAAAAATATCGAAAGTTCTTTTAATAATTCTCGAAGACAACTCGTTTATTTGTTCATTTCTCACTGATATAACGGGAAATATATCAAACATTGTCAATACGTATCTTCTTGATACAAATCTAAAATAATCCGGTATTATTTTTACTCGGGTGGTGTGTCCGCCGCATACATCTATGATGTACTGAATTTTTTCATAGGCATAATTAGGCAAAGCGACAATTACGTCGTCTACTTTAACAGTTTCTAAAACTTTTTCAAGATTTTCGACTTTTCCCAAATATTTTCCATTAGACAAATTTTGCTCGTCGTCGTCTAAAAATCCGACTAAATGATAACCGAAATGAGGATTATCTAAAATTTTTGCAGCAAAACTTAATCCGATTGTTCCCGCCCCAACAATTAAAATATTTCGAGTAAAATACCCTTTGCTTCTAAAATAATTCAATATTTTTCTAAATAATATTTTTTCCAAACTCAGTATTATCGAACTTAATATGCCAAAATAAATTGAAAAAATTTTTGGAATTTTTATCTCTACGACAAAATACAATATAATAACTAAAGCTATCAGCAAATTGATTAAATTCTTTAAAGTTAATATTATCTCGTCGATCAAATGTCTCGATCTAAACTCGTCATATAATTTTAAATAATTAGAGCTAAAAGCCCATATAACAAATAAAGAAACAAGCAAATAATGTTCGTTGAATTTAAATATTCTATATTCGTCGTTTATTGAACAAAACAGAGATAAAAAAAAGGAAACAAATAAAATAAAATAATCTGAAAGTTGCCTAATTAAATTCAAAGATTTTCTTTCTATATTCATAACTTTATAAATATTTTATCAAACTTTAAATATAAATATTTAATAAAAATTATTTAATATTATTTTTATAATTTCATGAAGTCAAATCTTTAAAATTTTACCTACTTTTATATAAACATATATTATTATAATAACTTATTTAAAATATTATTGTTTTAAGAAACATAATTGCAGAATGCAATAATTTTTTATAATCTTTTAGCTTATTTGCTTTTAAACTATTTCGCATAAACCGCTTTAATAACTTTATTGAAGCTGCGTCTTAAACTATAAGCTTGAAATTGAATATAATAAACCCCGCTTGAAAGATTCTTAATATTTTCAAAGTTTATTGTCCGTACATAATTGCCTTGCTCAAATATATCGTCATACAAAGTATAAAGTTTCTTTCCCATTATATCATATAAAAATATTTTTACTCGAGAAGGTTCTGGAATTCCAAATTTAATAGTAGTCTCTCCATTAAAAGGATTAGGATAATTTTGCATTATATAATAATCTTTTGTTATTTCTTGTTTTTTAAAGTTTATATTGAAAAATAAAGAATCGCAATAAACTAAATCGTAATTATCTGAAACATATAGTTTTGCCTTTACTTCTGAATTTTTTTGTAATATTGAAACTGGCAGAATTAGACAAGTATCATTAGTTTGAAATTCAAATATATTTTCTTGATTATCTATTCTTATTATATACGTCAAAGTGTCGTAGATATTTTCATCGCGACTTGGATTCCATCTTAGCGTTATCGATTCTTTTGAACAATTCTTTTCGTCGTAAAATTCTTTTACATTGTCAACAATTAATTTTGTCGGAGCGGGCTTGTAATTTACGCGCTTGACGAAAATATAAAATTCTTTTTTATATTCGTCGCCAGTTGAATTTTTATAATTAAGATAGGATTTATAGAAAGCGCAATCTTTTTTTGTAGGCTTGCCATACAATTTTTTTTCTTCCTCATTGAAATTTAAGAACGTCGGCAAATTTTCAAAGTAAAACGACTTCTTAAAAACGCTTTCGAAATTGTTATAAACATCATTAAAAGTATGTTTTATTTTCTCTATTTCTAATTCTACATATTCTAATCTTTCCGCGTTTAATTCATCATAATTGTAAAGTCTTTTTTCATTTGCATAAAAAATTGTATCTCTAATGCTAACTATAAAAGAAAACTCCTCAAGTTCGTCAATTTTTATAGTGTCGGGAATATTTGAATTAGCTACCCAATATCTTTTCATAACAACGATCGAAATCGAATCCTCAGCGAACGAACCATTCATATCCAGCAGCAAAACTTTAACAATATGTTTTCCTACATCTTTTTCGCTAGGATAAAGTTTCATCAAACCGCTATAATAATCAAGACTTATCCAATTGTAAAGATTTTCGTCTTTTAATTTATATAAAACTTTGTCGCCAAATACAGTATCATTATCGACGCCTTTTAACTGATAAAACGCAATTTTATCTTGAAACAAAATTAAATCTTTTTTTTCAGTTAATTTCGGCGTAGAATTTTTATAAGCTATTTCAAACAAAATAAAAATTTCGAAAATGTTTCCGTCTAAAAAATCTAAAGCAAATTTCAAACTGTCAAATCCAAATTTATCATAAGTTGGCATCCCGTAAAACATTAACGAATTTTGATCGTAATTCAACCAATCTGGCTTATAAATTATTTGAACTTTGAAACTATCTAAGTCTTTTTGTTTAAAGTCTCGCAATACTCTATTTAATTTGCCCTTAAAGAAATCATTATTCTGTTTATTATTATTATGATTGATATAAGAATAAAAAATTGAATCTTGAAAGCTAATTTTAAATTCATACAAACTGTCGACATATATTAAATCTTTTGGATACTCAAATTTCACAATTCTAATTTTTTTTGCAACGTTTATCTCAAAGATTTTTTCGTCATATTCTTTATAACTGTCTTGAACTTTTATCTTTACATAATTTTTTCCTATATAATTAAAGTCTGGAACACCCGAAAGTGTTCTATTTAAAGTATCCAAAAAGATCCAACTTGGAGAGTCAATTAAATAAAACTTTAATTCGTCTAAATTATGTAATTCGTCGATATCTTCGTAGAATATTTTTGCGGAAAATAAAGAATCCTGTTTTGCATAATAATCGCTCAATCCGATAATTTTTGGAGCATGATTGACGTGTTCGACATTTACATAAAACTTAACGCTATCTATTGCTCCAAATTTATCTCTTGATATAATTTTTATCTCATTCAATCCCAAATCAGTTATTCTTGGAATGCCTCGCAAGACATTTCTATCGGATAAATAACTTAACCAATTCTTTTGTATAATTGCTTCAGTTTCAATTTCGTCGCCTACAATTTCGTCTTCGTCTTCAATCAATATTTCAAACTCGAATAACTCGTCTTCATAACAATGAATTATATTCGGTTTTGACAAAATTATCGGCGGATGATTTCGCCATATCAAATTCAACCTTACCGTATCGACCTCATATAATCCATGATTGTCTTTAGCTTTTATTATTATCTCAGAATCTCTATTGGCGTAATCTATCGTCCTTGGCTTTAGCTCCACCTTCTTCTCTTCCGGCTTTGCCAACGCATATCTCGGCAATTTCTCAAACTCAACTTCGACAATATCCCCAAACAATTCGCTGTCTATATCCTTAACTTCATACCTTAGCTCGTATTCTCCATCTACTATCAAACTATCGGCATAACTTATAAACTCAAAATATGGAGCATGATTGACATGTATTACTTCTAATACATAAGTAATGCTGTCATAAGCGCCTTCGCTATCGGCAACTTTAATTTTTATTAAATGTTGTCCAACGTCTTTCCCTTTTGGTATTCCATATAATTCCCCGCTATTTTGATTTAAAGTCAACCAATCTGGTTTCTTCTCCGCCGTATAAATTAAACTATCGCCTAACAAAGAGTCAATATCAACCGCAATAAACTTAAAATAGTATAGGGAATCTTCATATGCTTTAGTTTTCGGTATAACTACGATTTCTGGCGCGTGATTTACGTGAATAATTTTAAAATTAAACGTATATGTAGTATCTCCGCCAAAATTATCTTTAAGTTTTAATATCAATACAGTATCTGTCAAATCATAAATTATAGGCGTTCCTGAAAACTTATTAAAGGACGAATCGAAATTTAACCAATTTGGTTTTTCAATAATTTCTATTCTTACGGTATCGATCCCATATTTTTCATCCAAGTCAAAATATTTTAAATTCCATTCAAAATAATCGTCTTCGTAAATATTTAAATTGGGGAATGATATAAGAATTGGATGTCGATTAAGATGTTTGACGTTTAATTTAGCCGTAATTCTAATAGTATCGCTGATTTTATCTTTAACGAAAAAAACGATCGAATCCTGATAATCTAAAAAATTGTAGCTTAAATTCGCAGTTGCAAAAAAGTTATATCCGCTTTGAGCAAACGAAAGCCACTCGGGTTTTTCAATTTTCAAAATAACGATTGAATCGCCATATGGCAAATCTTTGTCTATTAAAGAAAAATTAAATAAATTCAAAGTATCATAAAGAACAAAATTATAATTAGACAACTGCGGAATCGAATTTTGATAATCTGTTATAATTTTAATATTATGATAATGCTCAAAGTAATCGTTATTAAACTTAGCCATATTTTTTAAGTAGGGATATGGATTATAGCTTTCGCTCCATATTTTTAACATAGCCAATGAAGAATCGTATAAAAGTTTACCGCGAGTTAATGAATCTATTTGCAAATATAAGCTTGTGTCGGAAGAATTGTAAAAGGCAAAATAAGGAAGATTTATGAATTCGTAATTTATCTTTTCATACAGAATATTTCCATCGCTATATAGAACCGGATAATAAAGTCTTTGATAAACGCGAGGAACGTTGAGATTAATTTTATAAAGACCCGTATTTTGAATTTTAACGTTTTGAAAAATTGGATATTTAATTCTCAAAGGTTCGGAAGGATAACTTTTCTGGCTATTGCTTGAAACAGAAATTATTCTATAATAAGCTTTCAAATTTTTTTTAGGCAAAACTATAAAAGTATCTGCTGAAGTTGTCAATAAAGTATTTTCATCAGGTATAAAACCTAATTTTTCGTTGCTGTGATGAATTTCAAAATATTGCGGCCTTTTCCCTTCAGGATGAGGCGACCAATAAATTTTTATGCTGTCGTCAGTTTCTGAATAATTTAAATTTATAGGCCATTTAATATTTAGAACCTTAAAACTAAAAGTATTTGACCAATTTCCCCAATATCCATTAGCGTCTTTCGCTCTTACTCTCCAATAGTAAGTATCATTATGATTTAACCAAGCAATATAACGTACAGGATATTCATTTATCCTACCATTATTAAATGCAGATGTATACCCCATAAAATTAGGAGAATATGGAATAGTAAAAGTAGAATCGTCGCTTAATTCAAACTCGTAATCTATAATATTATCGCCATCAGGATCACTTGCATTTGTCCATTTTATAACCAAATTAGCGTCATCAACAACATCGTTATTTGAAGGATAAATAGGATTTATATCATTATTAGGCGGCGAATTGTCATTTTTTTCATCGTAATAAATGCTTAATTTAACATTCACCGAATCATTAGCTTGACATTTAAAATGTATATTATTATCGCCAACTTTAAAGTTAGGCATAAAAAAAGGCGATATTTGAAAATAGTTTTGTAAGGTTAATTGTGAAAGCCTAAGAGTATCTAAAGCTTCTGATACAAATTTGAGCTGATATTTATAAGTTGGGAAATTTAGTGTTTTCCAATAATTATATGTATCAATTGTATCAGTGAATTCTCCAAGATATACCCAATCGTAATTGGCTTGTTTTATATATAGTTTTAATTTCCCACTCCCTACTTTTGATATTTTAATATTCTTAATTGGAAATGGAAAATTTAAATCCATAATAAAATATGCATCAGAGTTTATATCAGCTTTATTTAAAGTAGAATCTATATATAATAAATTAGTTTTTTCTGAAATATGATTCAAAAGACTATCAGCATTTATTTGCCAATTGAAGTATCCATTCTTTATAAAATTGTCTTCAAAAGGTCTAAAATAATTAGGATCATAATTAATATACTTTCCTTCACCATAATCTATTACTAAAGATTCTTTATATTTTAATTTTATATTTATTTCATGCGGAGAAATATTTTTTGTTTCAAAAAAATCATAGTCCATTGTACCTAATTTTGTTGACCATAATAATGAAAAAAGTTCAGAATTCTTTTTTTGGTAAGTTTCATCAAAACTATTTTTTTTACCATAATTTTTTTGATTATAATAAAGCCAACGATCATAACTAATATCGCTTTTATTAGCAATTGTTTTATTGTCTCTTAATAAATAAAAAACCTTTATATCTGAATCAAAAAGATAATTTAATTCGTTACCATAAGAATTATTAGCTACATAAGTTCTTAAACCTGTGGGACTTTGTAAGTAAATATTAGATATAACATGTCCCGGCGAACCCCAGACTACAGATTTTTTTACATTAGGATGCAAATTAAATAAATTTAACGACGCTATGGCATGATCGCTGCAAATTCCATAGCCATATATAGTCAGTAATTTTACAATTTCGCTTTGCTCATATAAATATCCATCATAGGTGGAATAATAATGTCTTATATTGTCTGACATTAATTTCCATACATTAAAATAGAATCGTTTAAAATTATTGTCATATAATGAATTATAAATATCATTTAATGTATACCACTCTTTTTCATTATTAAAGACCAATCTTACATTTTTAATGGATGCCCCATTATTCTTTATTTCAAGTTTTTTTATTGGAGAAAATTTTGGATTATCCAAATAATCAGAAGAAATATTAGCGTCAATTTTGCTGTTATAAAAAAATTGAAACGAATAATCTGAGGAATTGATTACCTTTTCATAAGATTTAATTTGTCCGAATATATCTAATGTTGTAAAGATTGTTATTATATTAAAAAAAATAGAGATAAATATGTAGCTTCGATTTCTCATCATTCATAATAAATATGTGATATATCTTAACAAAATATTAATTATTTTAGTTCGAATATCAATATTACTTCAATAACCTTGTATTAATTTTATTTTAATTATATATTATAAATATATTTATACGGATAATGTAATATATCATAATTTATGTTAATATTGTCTATATGTTATACTGCTTAATATATAACTATTCAATATATTTAGTTTTTTTATAAATAAAACTTATTTTAAACTATGATTAAAGAAATTTACAAGACAAATATCAACTTATGATTTGGTAAAAAAGTAGTACAATTTTAAACGGAATTCGAATGATTTACTTACTGCAGCATTATCTACAGATTAAACATAATATATTTAAATTTAATTGTCTTGAATTAGGAAATTGTTAGTAAAAGGGCTTTAAAACATTAAGTATTTCATTTTTTTTTAAAAACTTTGGTTGAAAGTTTTATTCTAAAAAATCGATAATACTGAACATCATTTTGTGTACTCTACAGAAATATTTATTTTTTTAGAAATTTAAATAAAATATTTATTTTTTTAACCTTTCCCTTAAAACTATATAAATAAAAATCGGATTTGTCTTTGCGTATCTTTTCCATAATCTTTTAGGTTCTTGATATATTCTAAAGAGCCACTCTAAGCCAAGTTTTTGCATAATCAATGGCGCTCTTTTAATTTTGCCCGAAACAACATCAAAGCTTCCGCCAACGCCCATTATAAAATTTACATTTAATTTATCTTTGTTTCGTTCGATAAAATACTCTTTTTTGGGGGATGTAATACCTAAGAACAATAATTGAGAGTTACTTTTATTTATCTCGTTACATATATTTTCTTCATCTTCTTCTGAAAAATACCCATTTCTATAACCACCTATAACAGAATCTCCATATTCTCTACGTATTTTTTCTATCATTAATTCAATTACTTCTTGTTTAGCCCCGAGGAAATAAATTCTATAGCCTTTTTCTGCAGAAACTTTAATAAGCTCGACAAAAAGATCAACTCCTGCTATTCTTTCTTTCAACGGTTTACCTAAAAATTTGCTCGCCCAAAATACTGCCATACCATCTGGGTTGACAATATCTGCCTCATCAACATATTTTTGCATAGTTGCATCTTTATAAATTGTTACTATTTTATCAGCATTAATATCCATATACACTATTTTTTTATTTTGGTCGATAAATTTTACAATTTTATCAATAGTTTCTTCTTTCGTTAAATTTGAAAAATTACATCTAAGCAGTTTCATTTTCTGTTCCAATTTTCTTCTATATTTTTGATATAATTTAAATATTCGCTAAACATTTTTTCTTCAGTAAATTTTTCTTCATAAACTTTACGAGCATTTTTACATAAATTTATATATTCATCTTCGCTTAAATTTGGCAAATTGTTTAATGTTTGTAATAGTTCATCTAATTTTTTGACTACAAAACCGTTATATCTATCAGTTATTACTTCTCCGCATCCTCCAACGTTTCTAGTTATTGAGGGAATGCCAAACATACACGCTTCTACTAACGATAAAGGCAAACCTTCTTTTTCTGAAAATAACAACATAAAATCATAATTTTTATATAATTCAATTAAATTATTAACTTTGCCCAAATAAAAAAAATTTTCTGAGTTTTGTATTTTTTCTTTTAATTCTTCGCTATCTTCTCCATCGCCTGCAAAATATATTTTAATTCTTTTATCTAATTTATCTTTTAAATAATCGACTAATTCTAATTGCATTTTTACTTTGCAAATTCTCGCTGGATAAATAATTTTAATTTCATTTTTATTAAAATTTAATGTAGTATTTGCATTTTTATTTATATCCTCAATCCCATTGTATATACAAATAATTTTTTTTTCATCTACATTAAAATAGTCTATCATATTCTTCTTTACAGCCTCTGAAACAGCAATATTGTTGCTTGGAAATAACGTGAAGTATTTTAAATTATAAAAAACACTATGAGCAATATGTATTAACTTAAAATTATTATTGAATAAATTTAACAATTTCAAGAAAGTTGTCACTTTCCTATGATGAGACAAAACAATAGAATTCTTTAAATAATCATTGGTTAAAAGTTTCTTAAAATTTATAAATTCGTCGTTTAATATATCCACTTTATTTTTGATATCTTCATAATTATCAAAAGATGCAGCAAAAACTTCATAACCTTGTTTTTTAAAGAAATTATCTAATTTGAATAAAACTTTCTCTGCGCCGCCGGGATTTTTAAAAGTTGTATATGTTGATATAATTTTTTTATTCAATTATTCTCTCCTCAAAATTTCGTATCATTTTATCTATTGTAAAATTTTCTAGGAAAAGACTTCTAGAATTTTCTCCATATTTTTTCATAATATCATGATTATCATAAAAAAATTTAATTTTATCGGCAAAATAATTTACATCATTTTTTTTAACAACAAACCCATTATAGCCATCGATAACCAATTCTTTTATTCCGCCAACATCGTAAGCTATAACAGGCAAAGAAAAGCTCATAGCTTCAATTATAGAGTTAGGTAACGATTCTGATAGAGAAACGAATAAAAAAATATCAGAATAAATTAGGTAATTTGCAAAATCTTTTAGCTCGCCCAGTAATATTATTTTGTCATCTAATTTATTTTTTTTTATCTTCATTAAGATATTATCATACTCATCTCCGCCGCCAATAATAAATAATCGAATATTATAATTTTCTAAAAGCTTAAAAATATCTACAAAATTTTCTACATTTTTAATTTTATGCAATCTTGAAACAGAAACGCAATTTAAATATGATTGGTCATATTCTTTTGGTTTTTTAAAATTATTATAAAAAAAATTATCTTCTATACCGTTTTTGACAATAGCAATTTTCTCTTCAGGACAACCTAATTTTCTAATTAACTTAGCTGAATAATTTGAATTTACAAAAATTTTATTTGCAAATCGAAAAATGAATATTTTATCTAAAATTTTTTTGTATAAAGGCCAGCTTAGAGACCTATTTCCACCTTCTAAAATCACCTTTTTGGATATTTTCAATAATATAGACAAAAATAATCCGGTAAAATTATTTAAGCATATCGAAATATCAAATTTCCCGTATTTTTTTAGATTAAAATATAAAAGTAAAGGATTAAAAGTATTAAAATATATTATATTAATGTGAAGTTGTATATGTTTTAAATTTGATGGATGAATATTTTCTTTTGATTTCACTAATAAGAAAATATCATAATTTTGTTTGTTTAGATTATTAATGATTCTAATTATCCTTCTCTCAGTACCGCCAAGATTAAAATATTTAGCTATAATTAATATTTTCTTTTTCACATTTTTTTTTATTATTAAACCTGTAAGCTAAAGCTGGAATTGACATTAATGAAAAAATTAGCATTTGAACCAAACCATTATCATTTATTATATCTTGAAATACAATTGCAGCCAATCCACTAAAAAATATTATTTTATATTCATTAACGATATAATTACTTTCTTTTACTAACATAATTAAATAATATGTGAAATAAATATATAAAAACATTCCTAATATACCATACTCCCCCCATAATATAGTTAATCTATTCCATAATATTTGAAATGCTGAATTAAAATAAACATTATCAAATTGTAATTTGAAGATATCATATAAAGGCAAATTATAACCTAATTTATATAATTGTTGCGCCCCCTGTCCAGCATACATACCTGGTCCTAAACCAAAAATTATTTCTAAAGGAGAATTTATTTTACTAAATAACAAAGGCCAAGACAAAATAAATCCTAAATCTTGCTCTGAAAATAATTTAAGAATTCGCCCAATTCTTAATCCACCAAATTTTTCTCCAATATACAAAATTAAGATTAAAGAAAAAATGCTTAAAATAATTGATATTATTATAGTTATTAATTTTAATCTTTTTGTTATTATGTATATAAAAAAATACATAATTATGTTCAATAATATTATTTTTTCATTGCTGGGGAAATATTGTAATATTAAAAATAATAATGAATATAGAATAAATTTTAACTTATTAGTAGAAGACCATTTATAAAAAAAATAACAAGATGTAATATAAAGATAAACACCAAAAATATGGGAATCTATATATGTTCCATTTAATATGTCTTCTCGTTGAAAATTATATAATGGGTAAATGATTAATAAAGTAAGCAATATATTAAAAACTAAATACCTCCAATAAAATAATATTATTCTATCTAAGTCTTTTTTTTCAAATGGTAGATTAATTAAAGTAAAAAAAAATAAAAAATGACCAAAATTTGAAAATATTGATAATAATCTATAAGGAATAATAAAAAAATCGCTAGATATTAAAATTCTGGTAATTTGTAAAGTAATAAAGATAAACAATAAAATTGTAAATTTATTATTTTGCTTGTTATATAAAGAAAAAAAATAATATAACATAAAAAGAAACAACATTTCAAAAATTCTAAATATTCTTGGTAGCATAATGGGGGAAAATATCTTATATAAAGGCATCCAATCAGCCATCGAAGAAAAATTATAATATGTCAGATAAAAGATTAAATAAATTATTAAAATTTTTTTTAATGTATGAAGATTAAAATTGATATTTACATTTTCCATTTAGCATAGCAAAGTTTATAATTAGAAAATCATCTCAATTTAAGGATTATAATATAATAGCATATACTATTTAACAATTTTAACAGCGTATTAGTAAGTTTTTCGCTTTAAATTAAATCTACTTCTCTTAACAAATATATCACAAATAGACAAATTATTAGACCAATTAAAAGTATGAACGCCTAATAAATTTTTTGACCAATTAGGCAGTATATTATCTACAAGTATTTCTTTATAAGAAAATTCATAATATCAATTATCTTATTAATTGATATAGCATACCCATAAATTTTTGAACAGTTTTGAGAAGGTCTATATAAATTAAAATAATATTAGTTCATTTACATTTCTTATTGTATTAAAATAAACTAAATCGTATTTATTAGTATTGATAATTTGTTTTACAAATCTGTATGAATATATAAAACGATAAAATAAAGATAAAATTAAATATAAAATATAGTTTTTCCTATAACTCAAATTTAATTTTTTGGGAATTATAGGCAGAACTTTACCTTGATGGTTCTCATTTAAGTATTCATAAAATTTACCAGCATTAGGCATAAAAAAATAAAAATCATTCTGATGAATACTATACTTAATAAATAACTTTAAGCTATTAATTGCCCCGCCTATATCGCCATCGTGGGAGATTATGAGAATTTTTTTTGTATTATTATTAGTTTCCATCTTTAACAAATATTTTAATAATTGAATTTAGTTTATGATAACAAACACTCTTTCCATTTTTTAAGTACATTATTCATATAATAATTTTGCAAATTTGGATATTTAACTCTTTGTTTGTTATTTAATATAACGTCATTATATATTTTATCGAAAGCTTTTAACCATAATTCAGTTTTTTCATCGCTAGAATCATAACGAGGTAATATTTCAAAATTTTCATTAATATCTTTTAATTTATATAAAACATCCGTAGAGTCTGAAGAGATAATTCTACAACCTAAAAACATTGCCTCAAGAACAGTATTTGGAAAGCCTTCTATGTAAGAATTTGTAATAAAAATATCAAAATTTTTAAGATATGGATAAGGATTTTTTTGCGAACCAGCGAAATAAATATCATAATTACTTTTATCAAAGTCATTAATATTAAATGTGTAGGATAGATTTAATGATTTACACAAGGATAAAATCCTTTCTCTATCTTCTCCATCCCCAACTATAATAAGAATTAAATTATTTAATTTTGTTTTTAACTTCGAATAAAAATGCACTAGCTCATAAATACCTTTATAAGGAGCCAAGCGAGATATTGTACCTAAAATAATTTTTTCATTAAATTTATCTTGAATATTTTTTTTTATGTAATTTTCATGACTTAATTTTAAAATTCTATTTTCATCTATAAAATTTGGCAAAACAAAAATTTTTTCTGGTTTAACGAAATAATTTTTAATCAAATCATCTTTACAATTATCAGATACTGCTATCACCTTTTTAGCTAATTTGAATAATTTTTTTGAAAAAAAAGTATCAAAAAATTTTATAGATAATGAATTCGGATAAAAATTCAAATAGAATGATTCTATGGAACGTACTGAAATATAACAAATTCCCCCAGTTAAAATATTAACAATATTAGGTATTGTTAAAAAGCTTAAAAAAATATCGTTTTTATAGCGTAATTTTATCAACATTAATTTTATTATATAAATAAAAAAATAGTATTTTAATTTTATTTTTCTTTTATTTAATACAATACAATTTTCATCGTTAAAATTATAACCATCAACCTTTTCGAATAATATATATCTGACATCTAAATCTTGTAAAAAACCTAAATTAAAAGCGATTTTTTCAGCTCCGCCAATACCATTGTTTGGTAAAATAATAAAAACTTTTTTTTTTTATCCAATTTTAACTCCTTAATTGAAGAAATATATGTTACCCCCACTTCTTAAACCACATTTCCCACATTAATAATGACCATATTCTTAAATAGTTAGAATTTTTATTGTATTTATTAAAATAATTACTTACAATTTTATTTACATACTTTTTATTTAATAAACCGCTACTTCTATTCGAATTTATTAAATATTCGTCAAATAAATATTTTAATTCGTTATGGAACCAATGATTTCCCGGTATAGCAAAACCTTGTTTAGGCCTTTCCCAAAGTTCTTTTGGAATATGTTTTTCCAAAATTTTTCTCATTAAATACTTAGTTTTTCCATCTCTTATCTTGTAAGTATCAGGCAATTTTGCCATAAATTCTATAATTCTGTGGTCCAATAGCGGTTCTCTTCCTTCTAATGAAACGCTCATTGTTGCCCTATCTACTTTTACAAGGATATCATCAACCATATAAGTTTTATAATCAACTGCCATAATTTTGTTCAAATCACTAATATTTTTTAATTCATTTTCCGAATTAAAATAAGTGTAAGGCTTTCTAAACCCTAAATTATTCATCAATGACTTCATTTCAATTTCACTAAAATTATGGCTTATTATATCTAAATAACGAGCTGGTGTCAGATTTCCATTCGAAACTTCAACTAGTTTTCTAAACTTCTTAGCAAATGATGTTTCAGTAAATTTTCTATTGAACTGTAATGATAAATTTTCAATCAAACTATACAAAATATTATTATTGAATATATTATTTAGTTTTTTCAGATTAGAAATTTTACTAGTAATTGAAATATATTTAGAATACCCGCCAAATATTTCGTCTCCGCCATCTGCTGAAAGGACAACTGTCACGTATTGACGAGCAATTTTGCTGACAAGAGTAGTTGGAATCATAGATGTATCGGCGAAAGGTTCGTCATAATAATAAGGGAGGTTTGGTATTATATTCAAAGCGTCATTGATAGAACAGTAATGTTCATGATGATCTGTCCCCAAATATTCAGCAATTTTTTTTGCATATGGCGCTTCGTTCTCCTCATTTTCATAAAAACCGATTGTATAAGTTTTCAATTTTTCTGTTGAGTTTTTTTGTAGCAAGGCTGTTACAAGACTGCTATCTAAACCACCGCTTAAAAAAATACCAACAGGGACATCTGAAACCAAACGGTATTTAAATGATGAAACTAAAAGTTTTTCTAATTCTTCTAAAATTGCATTTTCATCTAATTTATCAGAACTTATCGGTTGATTATAAAAATCGTAAACATCCCAATATTTAATAATATTGCTTTGTTTTTTTCTTATATCATATTCAAGCCAATGCCCTGGTAACAATTTTTTTACATTTTGCCATATAGCATATGGAGCGGGTATATAATTATAAATAAAAAATAAAGCTAAAGCGTCTACATCAATTTGTTTTTTTTGAGCAAATTCTGGTATAACATAAAAAGGTTTTAATTCTGAACCAAATATAAAAACATCGTTATCAAAATAGTAATACAATGGTTTTACGCCGGGTCTATCTCTAAAAAGAAATATTTTTTGGTTTATTTTATCTAATATTGCAAAAGCAAACATCCCAATAAATTTTTTAATGCACTCCGGTCCCCATTTAATAAATGAATAGAGAGCAACTTCGGTATCGCTATTGGATTTAAATTTATAGCCAAAATTTTCAAGTTCTTTTCTTATTTCCTTAAAATTATATATTTCTCCATTGAGAATAATAAGATAATTTCCATCTTCACTTTTCATTGGTTGGTGACCTAATGGAGAGAGATCTAAAATAGATAAACGTCTATGTAAAAAAAGGATATTACTATTTTTTTGCTCTATAATTTCGTAACCGCTATCATCAGGCCCGCGATGTTCCAATAAATTGGAGCTTGATAATATTTCGCTTTCTTCTATTTTACGTTTATAATTTACTAATCCAAATATACCGCACATTTTAAACCTATATTTTTTTTAATATTTTAAATATTTTTATTGGAATACATAATTTTATTAATGACTTCAAATAAGAGAATGAAAATTCAAATGCTAAGAAAATATTTTTTAACGATTCTTTTTTATCAAATATTACAATATTAGGGTGCCACGTTTTTACAATTTTTCTTTTAGCTTTGTGATACAACTTATGTTTATTATATATTTCCAAAATTTTTTTCTGTTCATAATATAGCCATAAACTCTTTTTATGGATATTATTTTCATGTATTCGATAAAAACCAAGTATATCACCGAGTTTATAAATTTTATAGTTATTATAAAGCAATTTAAGTATCAGATACCAATCTTCAATTAAATAATTTTCATCATAATAATTTATGCTTTTTAACACTTCATTTCTGATCATCATTGTTAAAGCTGGCAAACTGTGATTATTAGTTAAACATTCTTCAAATGAATATGTATTTTTTTCATCTTTTAGTATACTAATAATATTGCTTTTATCATCGATTACATAAACATTTGCCCAACAAGCTGCAATATCGGTGTTATTAACTAAAAAATTTACTTGTTTTTCTATTTTATCATTTGTCCATTTATCATCTGCTGCAACCAAACAAACAAAATCGCCTTTAGCATATTTAGGTAAGTATAAATTTAAATTCCTTACCAACCCTTTGTTTTCTATATTTTTAATATAATTAAAGTTATATTTTTCTTTCAAATTCTCAATTATTTGATCTGTATTATCAGTTGAAGCATCGTCTATTACATAAACTTCAATATTTTTATATGTCTGTTCAAAAACACTCCTGAGGCATTCTTCAATAAAATTAGCATGATTGTAACATACTACAAAAACGTTTACTAAAAGTTCTTTTCCCATTACAAAAAACTCTTTTATTTTTTATCATTCAACTTTATTCAGATACCTTCCTATCACTATATAAGTTATAATAAAATATATTACATAATTTACCGCATAACCAATTGTAACTCCAATAACGCCATATAGATTAATCATCAAAATAGAAATTACAACAAAAGAAATATTAAAAATTATCTCAGTTAAAATAAACAATTTAGTCATGGCTTTAGCTAACATTAAATAAGCTAAGAGCCAAGAAGTAATTTTAATTATATCGCCTATAACTTGAAAAAAAAATAAATCAGCCATTGGCAAAAATTTATTTGTAAATAAAATTTGAATAATTAAATATCTAAAAATATAAATTCCAATCCCGCTTGTTATAACAATAGGCATAATTATTTTATAACCGCGTAATAGTTCTTTTTTAATTTCTGCCTTTTCTTTCAAGCTAGAAAGTTTAGGCAAATAATATATAGATAAAGATGTTGTAACAAGTAGCAAGTAAGTTTCGCTTATACGCCATACGCCTTGCCAATAACCAGCTTTATCCCAACCCAAATGAGTTGCAATATAATCTCTTACATGCATTTGTGAAATTGGTACCATTATTGCAGATGTTAATGCCATTAGTGAAAATTTTAATAATTTAATTGTATATTCTTTATCAATTTTATTTAGGAACAAAGTTATTTTAAACCAATTGCTTTTTATTACAAACAATAAAGTAACAATAAAAACAATTGACTGTGAAATTATGATAGCAAGTAAAGCCCCATATACTTTTAATTTTATTACTAATAAAATTGTTACTAGTAACCCAATTAAAGTCCCCGATATATTTACATAAGTTAATTTTTTTATTTCTCCTTGTCCATTTAATATGGAAGTTAAAAAGCCATTCATCACAAAAAAAATTATTGAAATTGCAAAAATTATAAAAACAGATTTATATTCAGTTGTTTTAAGCAGATTTAATGAAAGATATTCTGAAAATAATATTATACCTAGTGCCATAGGAACAATTAAAATAACAGATAACTTAACCGAGCTACTCCATATTTTTTGTTTGGTTTTTTCATCATCTTTAAATTCTGCTGTATATTTAATAATTCCATTATTAACGCCAGCGCTCGCAATATTACTTATCATATTAATAAAATTTTGCATTTGTCCCAATAGAGCAATACCGGAAGGACCAATATAGATAGCAATAATTTTTACACTAACAAAGCCTGTCAATATTTTTATTATTGTAGAAATCGCAGAAAGAACAGATGTTTTAATTAAATCCATTCACAACCTCAACCACTTTTTGAGTTTCTTCCATTGTTTGAACGCCACTCATTGGAAGACTCAAAACTTCTTTATGAATTTTTTCGGTTATTGGATAATTTCTATCATTCCATTCTTTGTATGCATTTTGTTTGTGTGGAGCAATAGGATAATGTATTAGTGTTTGTATTCCATTATCAGTTAAATATTGTTGTAATTTATCTCTATTTTCAGTTCTAATGACAAATAAATGCCAAACGTGGTTATCTTCTTTTCTAACGGTTGGTAAAATTATTTTATCATTTTTTATATTGTTTAAATAATAATTAGCAATTTTTCTTCTGTTTTCTATTTCATTATTTAAATATTTTAATTTTACTCTTAATAAAGCTGCTTGCATTTCATCTAAGCGGCTATTAACGCCTTTATAAATGTTTTCATATTTTTTATGGCTGCCATAATTTCTAATAGCTCTAATAGCATTTGCTAAATCGTCATCATTTGTTGTAACAGCTCCAGCATCGCCTAACGCGCCTAAATTTTTCCCTGGATAAAAACTAAACCCGCTAGCATCGCCTAAGTTTCCGCTTCTTCTTTCGTTAAAATATGCTCCATGTGATTGCGCAGAATCTTCTATAACTTTTAAATTATATTTTTTAGCAATTTCATTTATTTTATCCATTTCGCATGTTTGACCATACAAATGAACCGGCAAAATAGCCTTTGTTTTAGGCGTAATTTTTTCTTCTATTTTATTTGAATCAAGAAGATAAGTGTTCAAATCAGGTTCTACTAAAACTGGCGTTAAATTATTTTGCGATATTGCTAAAATTGATGCAATGTATGTATTAGCGGGAACAATTACTTCATCGCCATCAGAAATAAAACCAAGTTCTTTATAAGCTCTTAATATTAAAATTAAAGCATCTAATCCATTAGCCACGCCTATACAATGTTTTACTCCGCAATAATCTGCAAATTCTTTTTCAAATTGTTCTACTTGATTGCCAAGAATAAACCAACCGCTTTTCAATACATCGTCGAAAGCTTTTTCGTATTCGTTTAAATACTGCATATTTAATGATTTTAAGTCAAGGAAAGGAACCTTTTTACTTTTTTGTTTTGTTTCATAAAAACTAAAAAAATTATCAGGATGAATAGCAATATCGCTGTATCTTTTTAACATATTTTCATCCCGAGTTAAAACAAATGCGTCTAAAGCTTTAGCAGATGCTATTATTTGAGAATCTTCAATATCCTCAAAATCAATTTCAATATAGGATGGCGTTTTTGCTATTTTTATATTTTTTAAGAGTTCTTCAATTGTTAATTTAATAATCTTGTTGACTTTTTCATTTGGGAGACTAAGTGTCTTTTTTAACACATGATAAAGTACATACTCAATATTATCAAGAGAAGATGAGCTAATATAAACTTGGAACAAATTATTTTTAGAAATAAATTCATACGCCTCTTTAGAAGAAGGATATTTGTTACTTCTCTCTTTTGAAAGTAAATCTATAATAATATCGCTGTTTAAAATAACATTTATCATTTATATTTCCCGATTAAAAACTCGCCTCTATCTAGTTTATACTGTTCGCTTTTATAACAATCTTCATCGAAAGATGATAACGCATTTGAAACGATTTCTTTCCAATTTTTTTCAATGTAGTCGTCTGTAATTTCTATCTTATTTTTGGAGATAGTATGCTCTTCATAAATTATTTCGATCTCATTTATATCGAATTGCTTCAAACACGAATGTAATTTATCATAAGCATTTTTGCTTTTGATTTTTAATATAATTTGCATTCTTTCCCCCTTTAAACTAAATAAGAAATTATTTTAACTCTCAAAAATTTTAATAATATATTTATAAACATTAAAAATCATCATTTTGCCATTTTAAAACTATTTCTTTCGGATATCCCCTAAAAAATCTTTTGTACCAAGGATATGCTCTAATTTTTAAATTACTTTTTAATCTCAAAACGTCAGCATTGCAAATAACTTTCGCTGGATTTCCTTGAAGCAACTTGCCTTCAGGAGCATCAATATTTACTAAAGATCCGGCGGCAATTACAGAATTTTTTCTTAAAATTATACCTGGCATCAGAATGCAATTCACAGAAACTACTACATAATCTTCGAGCGTTACGCCAAAAAGCTCGTCAGAAGGAGGAGTAGGATCATTTGTTAATATCACTCCGGAAAACAACCAACAAAATTGCCCAATTTTTGAAAGTTTGCCTATGTGTACATCGGCATGCGTCCTTGTATAATCTCCGATTATACAATCGCCTTGAACATCGGTTCTATTGCCTAACTGTATATTTCTCCCTAAAATGCTATTCTCTCTAATTGTAACATAATGTCCAGTAGTTAAATTATCGCCAATAATGCTGCCAATATAAATTGTTGAATGACTTCTTATAAGAGAATTATTTCCTATTATTAATTTTTTTTCTTTAGCAAGGTCTGTATTTATACCAATTTCACAAAACGCTCCTATTTTAGAGTTGTCGCCAATTGAAACATTATCATGAATTATACTAAATGGACCTATCTCAACATTATTGCCTATTTCGGCATTTTTTGAAACTATAGCCGTTGGATGAATCATGCGGTGCTCCCTGAATCTATTGTCAATATCGTTCCAGTTATATTTTTTGCCTCATCTGAAAGCAAATAAGCAACGCCCGCAGCCACATCTTCAACTGTAGTTAAACGACCTAATGGCGTTCTCCTTTTTATGATTTCTAATTTTTCGCCTTGAAGTCCAACAGTCATCGATGTTTCCATATAACCTGGCGCAATAGAGTTTACAGTTATGTTAGCTTTGCCAAGTTCTCGAGCTAATGATTTTGTAAAACCATTTAAGGCTGCTTTTGTTGCCGCATAAACTGATAAACCGTTAAAACCAGTACTTGCTATTATTGAACTAATATTGATAATTCTTCCTCTTAATTTCAATAACATTGACCGACTGACATATTTTGTCAAAATAATAGGAGCTTGAATATTAACTCTAATCATTTCCTCTATCTGTTTTTCATGCATTGTACCCAAAACACCGTCATATCCAAGAGCTGCATTATTTACCAATCCATAAATTTCGCCATAATTTTTAGTAATAGACTTGACCAAATCCCTAATTCCTTTCGTATCGTTAAAATCATACTGTTCATAAAAAACTCTCCCCTCATTTTCATTTTCCAAGATTATAAACTCTTCGCTTTTAGTTCTTGAAATTCCAACTATTTTATAATTTTCCTTTAGTAGTCTTTTACATATTGACAAACCAAGTCCTTTTGACGAGCCCGTAACTATTACTAATTCCATTTAATTCCTCCTTAATTTCCCACTTTGAGTAATTTCCAGATCCTCTACAAAATTTAATATTGCTGGAACTTTAAAGTTTTCTAATTTTTTCCTACAGAACTTTAAGATTTCTAATTTGACTTTTTCTTTATCTGCATTTTTATCTTTAAGGACAACATCTGCGCAAACTATATTGCCTAAAATGGGATTTTTTTTTGCATAAACATATGCTGCAAAAATTAAATTGGAGCTTAATAGAACCTGTTCTACTTCTTCAGGATGCGCTTTATTTCCACCAACATTTATAGAACCTGAGTCTCTTCCTAAAAAATAAACTCGATCATCTTTAATTTCTACAATATCGCCAGTATCTATATAGCCATCATTCTCATATAAGTTGTAATTACCAATATACTTTTGAATTCTTTTTTCTGGTTTAATCATCAATGTTTTTTTATCGCTAATCTTTAATTTTATGCCATTTACTCCATCGGTCAAAAAAGTTAACGGAAATCCAGCTCGACCATCTTTGACGCTAAATCCAACCCCTGCTTCGGTGGAAGCATAGATATGAGTTATTTTAGCGTTTGGAAATTTCTTTACTAATGCTTGCAATATAAAATCATCTGCAATTTCGCCACCTAAAGTAACAATATCTAATTTTAAAAAATCAGATTCTGGTAACATTAATATTTTTCTCCAAAACGATGGAGTAGCAGATAATGCGTTACATTTTTTTTCAATAAAAAAATTTATTGTATCTTTTAAATAGAAATTCTGATCAGGAATAATTAGTGTTCCTCCAGACATAATAGATTGAAGAAAAACTTGAAGACCAGCAAACCTATATATATCATAAAGCAATCCCCAACGAAACTTGCTTCCTGATTCAATATCAATTTTTGTAGTTCTTGTCAAACTCATTAAAGTATGTGAAACAAGCTTAGGTATATTTGTCGTCCCCGACGTCGGTATGATCCAGCTTGTCTCATAAATGTTATTCTTTATATTAAAATCGTTGTCAGTTTTTGTATCATATGTATTTTCATTTATATATCTATATTCCAGTTTTTCAAACTCAAGAAAAGCCTTGCAATTTATGTTCGCTTCTTGAAAATATCTTTTACATACTTCAATATCCAATTCGGGCGGCATGATAAGCATATTTTTCACAGATCCATCCAATAAAATTAAAAGCATTACAAAATCTAATCTATTGTTAGTTCTTATTGAGACATTCATTCCATTTATGGCATTTATGTTTTTTTCATTCTCTTTTTTTAACTTTAATAAATCAGAGTAAATGATTTCTCTTGTGGGAGTAATTATAGCAACTTTATTGATAGGAATATTTTCTATAATTTTGCTTAAGTTTATCATAATTTATTTGGGTTCATTTTTTCATAGATTGATACAAATTCTCCAAATGTTTTTGGATAAACTGGCTCCTCTAACATAGTAAAAGGATCATATCCTAACTTTTCCTCTAAGGCGGCAATCAATATAGCAAAACCTAACGAATCCAAACCGCTTTCCAACAAAACAACATCATCGCTTAAATCTGAAACCAAAAGTTTTTTTTCCACCTGATTAAGAACTTCCATGAAAGTTTCTTTTATTTTTTCCCTTATCATATAAACTCCCTTTGTAATTAAACTTAATTATTTTCTAAACTAAATTTAAGAATTATATCTTAATCTCGCCAATCTTAAAAATTCTTCATAATCCCTAATATAATCTTCCTCTTTATAAAAATCAGAAGCCAAAACTAGACACACGGAACCAGAAGAAAAATTTTTTAATTCTCTCCATATATAATTATTAATGTATAATCCTATAAAAGGACGATTTAAATTAATTGTCTTTTTATTCATCCCATCATCAATAATTACATCAAAACTCCCTGAAACTGCTATAACAAGTTGTTGTAAATTATGATGAGCATGCCCCCCTCTTTCTTCTCCAGAAGGCACATCGTAAAGATAATATATCCTTTTAACTTCAAAAGGTATATCTAAATTATTAGTAATAACTGTTAAATTCCCTTGCGGATTGTATATTTTATTTAATTCTAACAATTTACAATCGTTTATTGGCATTTTTTACTACCTCTAAAAAAACTTTGTAATCTCTAATATAATCATTTTCATCAAATTGAGTAGAAGAACAAATAAGAGCAACGGAATTAGTTGAAAAATTTATCATTTGCCGCCAATGCAAAGGTGGAACGTATAAGCCAAAATACGAACGATTTAATGTATAAATAACTTTATTCGTTCCATTGTCTATTAAAACGTCGAAACTTCCAGAAAGAGCAACTATAAATTCTTCTTGTTGTTTATAAGCGTGACCACCTCTTACTTCGCCGCCTGGCACGTCATAAATCCAAAAAACGCGCTTAATTTCAAAGGGTATATGTTTTAAACTTTCGAAAAAGCTTAAATTTCCCCTTGGATCCGCAATCTTAGGCAATTCGATTATCTCTGCCATTTTATCAAAATTTATCTTATTTAAATTTTTTTAAAGTAGAGCCTAAAATATCTTATTTGTTAGGTTTATGATTTTTTAAACTTTATCTACGATTTAGCATAAAAGTTTTAAAAAATTAATTTAACAAATACTTTTTTATAAACAAGTTAATTTATTCTTTTTATTTTTAAATTCAATGCTTTTTCGATAAATATGAATATTGCCTAAAATGAAACTTAGGGTTTAAGCAAAATAAGTAACGCTAAAATTATAATCGCTTTTTCAAAAAATCAATAATTCTGTCGCTTGCTTTTCCTTCGCCGTAAGGATTAATCGCTTTGCTCATTTTTTCATATTCTAACGAATTTTCTATTAACTTTTTAGTTTCGTTAAAAATTTTAACCTTATCAGTTCCCACCAACTTTACTGTTCCAGCAAGAACAGCTTCGGGTCGTTCGGTAACTTCTCTCATAACTAACACGGGCTTTCCCAAACCAGGAGCTTCTTCTTGAATTCCTCCGCTATCGGTAATTACTAAATAGGATTTGCTCATTAAATAAACAAAGATCTCATATCTTAACGGCTCGATTATATGAACGTTTTTTATATTTCTCAATATATTATTTACGGGCTTTTGAACGTTGGGATTTAAATGAGCAGGGTAAATAATCTCGCAGCTGTCAGAATATCGTTCGGCAAGTTCTTTTAGAGCCTCGCATATATTTATAAATCCGTCGCCAAAGTTTTCTCTTCTATGCCCTGTCACTAAAATAATTTTTTTATCTGTTGTTAAATTTAGGTTGTATTTATTAAACAAATCGTCGATTATTTTTTTTTCTAATTCTTTTTGGCTATTAATTTTATTAACGATATAATACAATGCGTCTATAACTGTATTTCCAGTAACGATTATGTTTTTATCTTCTTTTCCTTCTTTTAATAAATTTTGTCGAGCTGTTTCAGTGGGAGCAAAATGATAATTCGTCAAAATTCCAGTTAAAGCTCTGTTTGCTTCTTCAGGCCAGGGCGCATATAAATTTCCAGTTCTCAACCCGGCTTCGACATGTCCTATTTTTATTTTTTTATAGAATGCCGCAAGCGAAGCTGCAAAAGTTGTCGTCGTATCGCCGTGAACTAAAACTATATCTGGAGCAAAATAGTCATAAACGTCTTTAATAGAATTTAATACGCCGCAAGTTATATCGTATAAAGATTGATTTTCTTTCATTAAATTTAAATCATAATCGGGCTTTATATCAAATATATCTAATACCTGATCGAGCATTTGCCTATGCTGAGCGGTAACGCATATTTTAGTTTTAAACTTTTTTTCTGATTCAAGCTTTTTTGCAATTGGAGCCATTTTTATAGCTTCTGGTCGCGTTCCAAAAACGATTAAAATTTTTTTCATATAGATCCGCTTTAATGAGAATTTAAATTTTAATCAAATCGTTTCTTTTTAACATAACTCCTAATATTAAAATATTTAACTTGTTAAATGCCTTTTAATGAAAAACTATCGTTATATTATCTAAAAAAATTAAATTACCAATATAACCAATATAATATTTTTTAGAAAATTATCGTAATAATGATATAGCTATTAAGTTAGAAAACAAGTCGCATTTCTCAATTTGAAATGCAAATAAAATTTGCGAGCTAATACGATTGATTATTAAAGAAAAAAATAAAAAAAATTTGAGATGATACGTAAAAAAGCGGCTTATCAATTTTTTTGAATAATTTAATAAGCTAAAATAAATGCTTTTCTGATAAAAAAAGATATAAAAACAAAATTCTTAAAGCGACATATTGAGAATTTAACTGAAAAACAATCGCAAAAGTATAAAAGAACTTAAATAAAAATTATATTTTTTCGCTCAAAATTATCTTTCATCAAATATTTGAAGATAAAGTTTAAATTTGTAAATAATTTTTATTTTTTTCGCCAACGTAAAAATTTTAGTTTAAAAATTTCTGATAAATTTCTTATTCATATAAAAATCTTTTTATGCTTTTCTTAGGAGTTTTCTGAAATTCTTCAGGCATAATTTTAATTTCGCTTACCTTGGAATAAGCGGGCAATTTAGCATTTAATAATCTTAAATTTTGTTCCATAATTGCCTTTAAATCATTTTCCGATATTTTTTCTTTATCTATTCTTTCCATATCTGGATAAACTAAAGCGACGATTTTTCCATTTCTCGAAAATGCAAGCGACTCTTGGACATAAGGCATAACGTTTAATTTAGCCTCTATTTCTTCGGGATAAATATTTTGCCCAGAAGGTCCCAGTATCATATTTTTTATTCTTCCATTTATGTATAAATTTCCTTCTTCGTCTAAATAACCAACGTCGCCGCTATGCAACCAGCCGTCATCGTCTAAAACTTCTTTTGTAGCATCATGATTTTTATAGTAACCTTTCATCACATTTGCCCCTCTAACTAAAATTTCTCCACTTTTTGTTCCATCATTTAAAAGATTAATTTTAATCTCCATTCTATCAACCGCTTTGCCAACCGAACCAGGAGCATATTTATTCCATGGCATATATGAAATCAACGGTCCGCATTCTGTCATTCCGTAACCGACGGTAAATGGAAATTCAATTGAACGCAAAAAATTTTCAACTTCAGAGCTAAAAGCGGCTCCGCCAATAACGATTTCCCGGAATTTTCCGCCGAAAGTTTCCATTAACTGTTTTTTTATTTTTTTTTTAATCTGGGGTCCTATAAGCGGAGCTTTCAGCAATACTTTTATATGCGGTTTTTCTATTACAGGTTTGATTTTTTTATAATACATTTTTTCTATAATTAAAGGAACCGACAAAATTAAAGAAGGACGCGCTCTGCCAAAAGCTTCTATTAAAATCGTTGGCGTCGGCATTTTTGCAAGGAAATTTATATGACATCCCGTAAAGAAAGGGAACAAAAATTCAAAAGCGCATCCAAAACAATGAGCTATAGGCAAAAATGATAAAATTGTCTCTCCAGGATATAAAGGCATTGTATCTTGCGCGTAGACAATATTCGACATAAGATTAGCGTAAGTTAAACAAACGCCTTTCGAAAAACCCGAAGTTCCAGAAGTGTAAACAATCGACGCTATATCGTCGTTGTCAATTTTAGGAAGCGAAAAATTATCAACGTCAATTTTTATTTTTTTTTCTATTTCGATTATATTGCCTTCTTTTTCTTTTTTTTCCCATATAATTTCGAAATCTTGCAAAGATATTACTATCTCAGTATGCAAAAATCTATCTATTTCAATGCCGTCAAACAAGCCTGGCTGAACAAATAATATTTTGCTTTCGGAATAATTTAATAAATGAACAACGTCGTCCTTGTGAAAGTCAGGCAATATGGGAACAATTACGGCTCCGTAGGAAACTGCCCCCAAATAAGAAACAGCCCAATTTGCAGAATTTCTGCCTAAAACGGCCACTTTATCCCCTTTTTTTATTTTTCTTTTGTTAAAAAACTCATGCATAGCCAAAAATAACCTCGCGCAATCTCCATAAGTATAACGGTTAGTTCCGCCATAGTCTGAAACAGCAATAAGATTCCAATTTTTGTTTAAAACATGTTCTAACCTTTCGTTGAAATTAACATCGAATTTAAATTTTTGAGTTTTCATTATAATTTAAACTTTAACTATTGATATTTAAAAGATAATAAAAATTATTATTTATATTAAAAACAGTTTGGCAATTTGAATTTATTGATTAAATTATTAAAAATTGCAGGCAATATTAAAAATTATCAAATCAAAATCCCCATTATTCTTTTATTGTATAAATTTTAATGCCCTTTTCAAATTAATTGAATTTTATTATTCATTTATAGGATATTGAAAATTAAATAATTAAAGGACAAAAGAATTTATTTTTAGGAAGAGCAGCAATTATTCATTTAACGGCAAATATTTTATATTGAACGGGAAATAAAAATCTATCTGTTCCGTTTTCAATAATTTCAACGCTTTTAAAGTCTTTCAATAGTTGCCTTAATCCATGCTCTGTAAATCTCCAACAATCGGGCAAAGGATTATGTATGCGAAAATTTAACGGCGTCGTCATTACTAATATCCCTCCGGGTTTTAAAATCCTATAAATTTCTTTTACGGCGCCAAAAGGATCTAAAGTGTGTTCCAAAACTTCAGTACATATAACAACATCATACCTATTTGACTGAATTATTGAAGAATTATCCTTAGTTATATCGGCGATATAATCCGCTCCAGAATTTTCATCTATATCTAACGTTTCAACTAAGCTTAGTTTATAAAATTCCTTTGCTCCTTGCCATACTTGTGGAGCGATGTCTAATACTAAAGCTCCGACTCTATCGTATTTTTCGGCGCTTTCTTTTATTATGGAAGATACTCCTTCTCTAATTATCTTGATCGATCTTTGATATCTCTTTCATAATTCCTCCAATACTTTAATATTGTCCAAACCAAAAGCATAAATTCCTTTTCGAATAGCTTCCTTTCTTTCGGAAAAAGAATCGTCAATCAAGACGGAATTTCCTTTTATATAATCGATTTTCTTTTGAGTTTCAGGTATATGTATTATCCCGTCAAATACATTCGAAATTCCAAATCGATGCAATGCCATTGCAAGTTTATAATTTTTATTTTTGGTAATTAAAAAAACTTTTTTTTCTTGATTTTTAGCCTGAAAAATTAATTTCATTAAATCAGGATTTATTCTATTCTCATCTAAAAAAAGAGTATCGTCAAAATCAATATACAAATTTTCATACTTTATATTATGTTTATATACGGGAACTAACGCTTTTGCCAGCGAAATTTCAATGTCGTTACAAACAACTTCAATTTTATAGCCAAGTTTTTGATAAAGAGCTAATTCTATAAAATTTACTCCCTTAGCCCTGTTTAACGACATAGTTCCTGAGACTCTTGGACCAATTTCAAGCAATTTTATATTGTTATTTTTGTCATATTTCATTTGAAAAAACCATAAGCCATGCAAATTTAATGTTTTGCTAATTATTTGGGCGTAATTTTGAAATTGAATATTTAAATCTTTATCGGACACAAGTCTCGATAAAACTGAAATTCCTCGGGTAGTTTTTTCTCTTGTTCTAGCTCCAGCATATAGCAAATCTCCGTTATCGGAAAAACAATCGATTGTAAATTCATCGCCCGGCAAATATTCCATCACGACAAATTCTTCAATCTTATAATGATTGAAAAAGAAAATAAATTCTTCCAAACTATTTATTTTGAACGAGTTAAAAGACCCTTGCCCTTTTTTTGGTTTAACAAAAACTGGAAATTCATCTCTTTGCGGTTGATTTTCAAAGACTTTACCAACTGGCAAAATATTTTTGAAATATTTATAAGTAATATCTTTAAATCTCGCAATATCATTTACTGCTTTAGATTGCCCAATCACTTTTGCCTTTAAGCTATTTTCGATTTGACTCAAAACAAAAGCGACGTCGTCATGCGCTGGCGCGATAAAATCTATCTTTTTTTCTTCAATAAGATTATTCAATTCGTCTGTAAAGTTTTTGTCATTAACATAAGGCAGAATAGAAATTTCTTGATTTCTATAATTGCAATAGGATAATTCCTCGCTTGATGCAAATACAAGTTTAAAGTATTTATGATTTGTCAACGAATTGATAATTTCGTTAGCTATTTCAGTTCCGCAAGGAAAAACTAATACATTATATTTTTCCATATATAGTTTACATTATTATACCGTTTCTTTAAATTATAATTTCCAAAAAAATATTTTACCATTCAATAGCCAAATAGATTATTTCTAAAATTTTTCGCATAATTTCTAATTCTTTATATTTTAAATTTAATTTTTTTGTTTTATTAAATATCGACTATGTATTAAATCAAACTATAAAATAAAGAAAAAACTTCCGTTAAATTTCTATTGTCAATCTTTATACTTATTAAAACTTTTTTTTAATATCGGTCGATAATAATTTAAAATTCATTTGAATTATTTTATATCGTAAAATAAATTATTTTATGTCATAAAGTAATTTATGATCCGCTTATGTTAAAAATTAATTTTCTTAAAAATCTTTTCCGGCATAGCTTTAATTATCAACATAATCCATTTCCAGAACCATTTGGTATAAACTACGTCTTTTCCTTTTACATAAGCCTTATAAATGTCTCGAGCCGTTTCTTCTGGCTCGGCGACAAGAGCCTTCGGCAAAGGCAATCTTTCAGTCATTTTTGTTCTAACAAAACCGGGTTTGACAGTTATAACCTTCCCTCCAAACGCTTCTAACCTTCCTCTTAAGCCGCTTAAGTAAGCCGTTAAACCAGCTTTCGAACTTCCATAAATATAATTCGACTTTCTTCCTCTATCTCCAGCGACTGAACTTATGCCAATAATGAAGCCTTGCTTTTTTTTATTTTCGAAATCGTTAGCAATATCATTCAAAATTAATACAGGACTTAAATAATTGACAATAATAGTTTGTAAAGTTTTATTTTCGTCTTTTTCGCATTCTTTTTGGTCCGCCATAAAGCCTGCGGCTAACAAAACTCCGTCGACTTTATCTTTAAATTGCTCATAGACTTTTTTCCAATCTTTATAGTTATTTAAGTCAAATTCGTAAACCTCCACGTTTACGCCAGAACGAATTTTTAAATCGCGAGCAAATTCATTAGCCTTGTTAAAATCGCGCGCAAGCAAAATTAAATTAAAACCGTTTTTTGCAAACTCGCGAGCGCAAGCTTTAGCTATATCGCTGTTTGACCCTATAATTAACAAATATTTGCTCATAATTCCAACCTCTTGCTTTGAAGAGAATTTAATTTTCTTTTTGGATCGATTTTTTCTCTAAACTCTCGAAACTTATCGATATTTGGATAGCCTTTTTCAAATACTTCTTTCGAGACTCTTGCGTCTTTTGTCAAATATATTCTGCCGCCATAATTCAAAACAATTTTATCCAGCCTATCGAGAAATTCAAATAAATCTTTTTCAATTTTAAAATCTAAAGCTAAACTGTATCCTTCCATAGGAAAAGACAAATAATTTTCATTCGCTTTCCCATACAATTTTAATACTGCGAGAAAAGAGCCTTTGCCGCTTTTGGATATCTCTTCAAGCAATTCTTTCAATCCTTCGCGACTGGCTTCCTTTGGCAAAATGAATTGATATTGAGTAAAACCGTTTTTTCCGTATATTCTATTCCAATTGTCTATTGCGTCAAGCGGATAAAAAAATGAGTCTATATTTGCTATTGTTCTTGTCTCTTTTTTTAATATCTTATTATAATACATAAAATTAAAAGCTTTTACGCTAAATTTATTTAATGTTAAAGAAGGAAAGTTAAAAGGAACGTTTAACTTTCTTTTTTCTTTGTAATTTAATTTCCCGTCGTTTCTAAAATCGCCGACCATCAAAACGCATCTGCCAATTGAGCTTTTTCGAGCTAAGCAATCAATCCACGCTACAGAATATGGATAATGCTCGTATTGCTCAAAGGCTTCAAAAGTTTCGTCAAGATTTTTAGTTTTAACGACGATTTGATCGATATAAATCGAATTAATTTTTTTTAATCTAATCGAAGCTTCAAGTATAATTCCAGTCAATCCCATTCCGCCGCAAGTCGCTTTAAATAACTCATCTCCTTTTCGCGCAAAGACAATTTCTCCATCCGGCTTCATAATTTTTATTTCATCGACGCATTCGCTGAAACATCCGTCTTTATGATGATTTTTTCCGTGAACATCCGAAGCGATAGCTCCGCCTAAAGTAATTAATTTTGTGCCGGGCGTTATGCTTAGAAACCATCCCTTCGGAACGACGATATTTAATATTTCCGAAAGCAAAACTCCCGCCTGGGCTTTTAATATGCCGTTTAATTCGTCGAATTCAATAAAATAATTATAGGGACAACAATCCAATACTTTATTATTCAAAGCGCTATCGCCGTAACTTCTTCCATTTCCATAAGGAATAATCTCGTCGACTTGCTTTAAAATTTCTAAAGCTTTGTTTTCGTCGCTTAATGAAAAAACTTCAGCTTCAATTTTTGGATAAAGTCCCCAGCTATTAATTGTTCTTCTTTTCATAAAAAACGTACCTTTTGTCCAATCTATATTTTACAAAATAGCCTATAGTCAAACCGATGGCGGCGCCTATAAACTTTGCGTTTTCAGTTTTGAAAATAAAATGAAATCCTAATTCAAAGCCCCAAAAAATTACAGTAGTGAAAATTCCCATTATAGAATATAAAAAAAATTTTAACAAATCTTCCGAAACTTGTATCGTTTTATATCGAAAAATATATTTTTTATCAAGCAAATATTTTACTATCAAGCCCGCTAAAGTCCCGACAATAAGAGCGGCATAAATTAAATATTTTCCAGAAAAAAACTTGAATAATAAATATTGAGAAAATAAATTAGCGCCTGTCGCTGCGGCGGCAAATATGCCATATTTTAATGCAAAAGCAGTTTTTCCAAAAGCGTCTTTTATCGTAATTGCTTGCATATATTTTTGAGTATAAATAAAATTATTTTGATATTGTTTAGCGAAAAATTAATTCTTTAAATTGAAATCTTTATCCTCGATTAAAGTTTTCTTTATTTTTCAAATTTAATTTTTCGTTTAATATTAACAAGTGTTATATTTTTCTTACTGGCTTTAATATTAAAAAGCATACAAAGTTTATTTCGCGCTTAAATTATTTTGATACCATTCAATCGTTAGCTTTAAGCCTTCTTCGAAATTAATTTTAGGCTTAAATCCAACCATATTTTCAATTTTTGATATATCAGCGAACGAATGTTTGATATCGCCGGGTCTAAAATCGGCATAGATAGGCTCTATTTTTTTTCCAAGAATTTTGTTTATAGATCCGACAAGTTCGTTTAACGACGTTTGTCCATGACAGGCGCAATTAAAAATTTCTCCGGAAACGTTTTCATTTATCCCGCATAGTATATTTGCCTCGACGACATTTTCAACATAAGTGAAATCGCGACTTGTTAATCCATCGCCATAAATAGTAGGTCTTTGATTTTTTAGAATAGCCGTAATAAATTTAGGTATAACGGCTGAATATTGAGAAGTCGGATCTTGTTTAGGTCCGAAAACGTTGAAATATCTTAATGCGATTGTTTTTAATCCAAACACTTTATGATAAACTAAGGCATATTGTTCAGTTGCGAGTTTTGTAACAGCGTATGGAGATAAAGGATTAACAAGCATATCTTCTCTTTTGGGCAAAACGGGACTATCGCCATAAACTGAAGAAGAAGAAGCTACTACTACTTTGAAGACTTTTTTTTCGCGGGCTGCTTCTAAAATATTTAAAGTTCCAGCAATATTAGCCTCATTCGAAGCGATTGGATCATTAATTGACCTAGGCACCGAAGGCAACGCGGCTTGATGCAATATTACATCGACTCCATCGACGGCTTTTAGCGCCGAACGATAATGAACTATATCGCCCTCGATTAACTCAATATCGTTTATAAATTCTCGAATATTTTCTTTTTTGCCAGTAGAAAAATTATCGATAACTTTTACCTTATAACCTCTTTTTAGCAAACATTCGACTAAGTTTGAGCCTATAAAACCAGCGCCGCCTGTTACTAGAAATTTCATAGTTCTCCTTAATTAGTTCGACGAATTAAAAAAATTAATATGAATTAATGATTATCGCTTTAGTATGAAAGTTAAAAATTTTGAATTTTATAATCTTCCATCTACTAATTCAATTGGCAAAATGCCTTTTACGTCGTAAACTACTGATTTCTGTTTTAGCAAATTCTTTATGTTTAATTCCTTAAATTGTTTATGAGCGACAGCTAATATAATTGCGTCGTATTTTTTGCTTTCGTCAAGTTTTGCAACTGTTTCAAGATCATACTCTTCTTTTACCTCTTCAGGCGACGCCCAAGGATCGAAGATTTCAACGTCGCAATCAAAATCTTTTAGTTCTTTAACAATATCAATAACTCTTGTATTTCTTATATCGGGACAGTTTTCTTTAAAAGTTATTCCCAATATTAAAACTTTTGCTCCAAAAATTGATATATCTTTTTTAATCATTAATTTAATTACCTTATGAGCGACAAATTGCCCCATACCGTCGTTTATTCTTCTTCCTGCAAGCATAATTTCAGGATGAAAACCTAACGAAGCCGCTTTATGAGTCAAATAATAAGGATCAACTCCAATACAATGTCCGCCCACAAGACCAGGTCTAAACGGCAAAAAATTCCATTTTGTTCCCGCGGCTTCGAGCACGCTTAATGTGTCAATATTCATAGCGTCGAACAATTTTGCAAGCTCGTTGACAAATGCGATATTTATATCGCGTTGCGTATTTTCAATAACTTTTGCCGCTTCGGCTACTTTAATCGAAGGAGCTTTATGAGTTCCAACTTTTACTATTTGCTTATATAAATTATCGACAAAATCCGCTATTTCTGGAGATGAACCGCTTGTAACTTTCTTTATCGTTGAAACTCTATGCTCTTTATCGCCTGGATTAATTCTTTCCGGACTATAACCGGCAAAAAAATCGACGTTAAATTTTAAGCCGCTTTCTTTTTCAATTATTGGAATGCAATCTTCTTCGGTACATCCTGGATAAACTGTAGACTCATAAATTACCACGGAGCCTTTTTGTACGCATTTTCCGACTGTTTGACTTGCTTTGATTAACGGCGTTAAATCTGGTCTGTTAAATTTATCGACCGGCGTTGGAACTGTCACAATAAAAACGTCTATGTTTTTTAAATCTTCCGTTCTGTCTGTATATTCCAAATGAACAGCTTCTCTTAATTCTTTTTCTTCTACTTCTAAAGTGTGATCTTTGAATTCTTTCAACTCATTTATTCTTTTTGTATTGATATCAAAACCTATGGTTTTAAACAATTTTCCAAATTCAACCGCTAAGGGCAAGCCGACATAACCTAAGCCAATTATACAAATTCGCAAAGATTTGTCGTTTAATTTCTGTTGTAATATCATATTTAATCCTTTTTTATTTTTATTTATTATTTGATAAATATTTTAAAGTTAAAAAAATTATTTTTAATATACTATTTTAATTTTTTGCAATATAAGCTTCGCAAATTTTTTATAGCTAATTTGAATAAATTTGCAAGACGCTTATTTAAATTCTATTAAAACTTATTTTTAATTTTTTAATTAATAGTTTACCTTTCTTTAAGAAAATAAATTTATTTATCGCCGCTTGTATTTAAAAGTTAAAATAGATCTATATTAAAAACTTAATAAACCAAAGTTTTTTCTTTGACTAATGTAATTTGATCCTGTTCTTCTAAAATAATTTGAGCTTTCCCTCTATACGTTGTAACAAAACCTCTAACTTGTACTTGCGATCCTTCATATTTTTGAACATTTGAAAACCTATAGGAATTTTTTTTAAATATTACTGCGACAAACGTATTATTAGGATATTTTTTGTCAAAATTTATAAATATGTTGCCGCTTTTGCTCTTGCTTACTTGAGCGACAAAACCTTTAACAACAACGTTTTGCCCAACATAGTTAATTGCTTCCGATGGAGATATTGTTGGAGGAGTTTTTTGAGAATAATGCAAATTTGAAAAAAAGAAAAAGAATAGCGTCGCTAAAAAGATTTGAGTTGACTTTTCTTTCATATTTCACTCAAAATTTTTATTAGTTTAAACTTTATTTTATTCTCTTGTTAAAAATTTTTTTAACTTTTTATAAGATACTATTTTAAGAAAAAAAACAAAAAATATATAACTAATCGCAACGCCAAATTTAATACTTATCGATTGTATTTTATTATAAAATAAGAAATAAAAAAGCAATAAATATGCGCATATAAGAAAAAAAATTTTAAATATATTCCAATAATCGTAATGTATTTTGTAATATTTTTGGCTATAAAAGAACAGAATCAAAGCCATTATCATATAACTTAGCAAAGTTGCAACAGCGGCTCCGATTATGTCATAAATCGGAACAAGAGTAAAATTAAATGCAATATTTGACAAAGCCCCGATCGAAGTGGCAATAGTCGAATAAATTGTTTTTTCTTTAATAAAAATTCCCGCGGTAAAATTAACATATAAACCGTTAAACAAATACGCCAATAAAACAATCGGAACTATCGACAAACCTGTCCAATATTCTTTAGCGATTATGCTTTTTCCTAATATTGTTATTTGACAAATATTTTCAATAAAATAGCTTAAAAAAATTAATATTAATGAGCTTGCAAGCAAAAAATACTTTAATGTATTCGCAAAAATTTCTTTCGCGTCTTTGTCTTTAGCTCGTTGAAGAAAAAAAGGTTGATACGCGTATTGAAACATCGAAACAAACAACATCATAAAAACGCCAAGCTTATAATTTGCTTGATATATGCCAACTTTTTCCATCGAAGCTAACTTTAAAAGAATAGGTCTGTCTATAACTTGCAAAGCAATTGCCGCTAGACCAGCCGGCAGATACGGAAGCCCAAATTTTAATAATTTTTTTAAATCTACCCAATTGAGCGAAAAGATAAAACTTTTTATTGTCGTTCTCAACAATATAGCTAGATTTGAAAGCGAGGCTATTAAATTCGCCAGCAAAACTCCTTCGACGCCAAAATTGTAAACAGCTATAAAAAGAATATTCAATAAAACGTTTATGAAAATATTCAACGATTTTGTCGACGCAAAAAATAAAGCTTTCGAACTCATTCTTAATTCGGCGTAAGGTAGAACGTTAAGAGCGTCGACAAACAAAATAGCAAGCGCATAGTATAAATATTTATCTTCGTAAAGATCAAAAAAAACTAAGAAATAATCTTTGGAGAAAATCAAAAAAATAATCGAAATAAAAGACACGACTAAAATTGTCAAATATGCTATCGAAAAAATTTTCTTTTTTTCTTTTTCTGTTTCGGCCAATGAAGAATACTTCATATAAGAAGATTCCATTCCAAAGGCAAATATTACATTTAAAAATGCTATGTATGCATATATATTGGCTATAAGCCCATAATCTCTAGCAGAAAAAAAATTAGTATAAAATGGAACAAGCAAAAAATTTAAGAATCTGCTCAGAATCGAGCTTATGCCGTAAATCGCAGTTTCTTTTGCTAATTTCTTTAAACTCTCAAGCATATAACCGCATCATAAACTTTACAATTATTAAAAATTATTTCTTCAATTTTATTTTCATCGAAATGTCTAAAGCTTTTACGCTATGGGTAAGAGCGCCAACTGAAATATAATTGACTCCAGTTTCTGCGATTTCGGCGACAGTGTTTAAATTCACATTGCCTGATGCTTCAACGGGTACGATGCCATTTATTAACTTTACAGCTTTTTTCATCTCGTCAATCGAAAAATTATCAAGCATAATTATATCGCACTTCGAATCAAGAGCTTCTTGTACCATTTGCAAATTTGCGCACTCGACTTCAATTTTTATATGAGACAAATTGTTCGCTGCTAAATAATTTCGAGCTTTTTGAACTGCCGGTTTTATTCCTCTTGCAGCTTCAATATGATTGTCTTTAATAAGAATCATATCGTATAATCCGAAGCGATGGTTTTTGCCGCCGCCGATTTTTACGGCCATTTTATCGAGAAATCTCAATCCGGGACATGTTTTTCGAG
>Ga0308414_1000066_pt1 | contig 56802 bp, 58 predicted proteins | sample HotsprSampleOS50_FD_205667 | JGI IMG/M metagenome (GOLD analysis project Ga0308414, IMG submission 205667) | Hot spring phototrophic mat microbial communities from Octopus Spring, Yellowstone National Park, Wyoming, United States - 20090730_OS50 ... | reverse complement strand
ATTTCATTTTATATCATTATTTATTTTATATCATTTTAATTATTTTATTAGTTATTTCATTTCATATCATATCATATCATTTTAATTATTTCATTTTATTTCATATCATATCATATCATTTTAATTATTTCATTTTATTTCATATCATATTATTTTTTATTATATCACATCACATCACATCACATCATATAATACCATATTAATTATTTCTTAGTATCTTATATTGTATTGTATTATATTATATTATATCAGTTCATATCATATTATTTCAATTATTTCATATCATATCATTTTTTATCATTTTATATACCAAATTATCTAAAATATATTTATAAGTTAATTTATCTCTTTAATTTTCCGCCAATATATATAACATTATATTATGTTTCTTATTAAAATATAAATTTAAATATTTTAATAATATTATAAATAATAAATAAAATAATTTAAATTAAAATTATATTTTATTTATATTATATATTAAATGAAATAAAATAATAATAATTAAATTTTAATTAAATTAAAAATAAAATAAAAAATAAACGGGTAATGAATATTAATCAATAAATATTAAATGAATAAAATAGATTATTTGATCGATGAATGAATTATCTAAAATTTAAATGATTTTAATTTAAATGATTTTAGATAATTTTTTACAATTTTAATTAATGTATAATAAATGGATAAATAAATAATTAAAAAAGAGGATATAATATTTTATGAAAGATACGCATAAATAAATATATATATAATCATAAATTAATTTAATTATTTTTTTTATATATTGATTAAATTAATTGATTGATTAATATCATATTAAATAATTTTTTAATAATGATGATGATGATGATGATGATGATGATGATGATGATGATGATGATGATGATGATGATGATGATAATGATGATGATGATGATGATGATAATGATGATGATGATATTATAATTATAAAAAAATAATTGTATGAAATTTTAACTATTATAAATTAAAATAGGTAAAATAAATCAATTATTATGTCATATTTTTAATTTTTTATATATACCCTCAAAATTTTTTACACATATTCTTTATAATCAAAGTGCGTAAAAATGAATGAAATTCCATATATATTATTTATGAAAATTATCGTATATATTATTTAATAATTTGTATATGAATATTTCATGCATGATTATTTTTAATAAGTAAGAATGAAAAAATTTAACTTAAGTAGTTTTATGAAATGACTTGCGGCAATTAAATATTATATAAATTAAAAAAAAAGTATAATTGATAATATATATTGCATAAAAAATAAAATAAAATAAATTACGAATTACGAATTAAATTTTTTTATAGCGTTGCAGTAATTATAAAACGAATGATAGATATTCATTTCAATTAATATTTACATTTTATATCGATTAAATTATCATGATTTATTTGATTAAATATATCTATTTTTTTTCTGAAGCGCGTATAATATACTATAATTTTTGAAATTTCATTTTTTTTTCGTTTTTTTATGATATGATAAAAATTAATTATTCATATTTTTATTATATACCTTTTTATTAATTTTTTTACGCACATAATTCATTAAAAAAATGTATAAATAAAAAATTTTAAGAATATATAGATAATATAATACAATACAATACAATACAATGATCAATTTTAAAAAAAATATACATAGAAATATTTTTTTATTGTTTTATTTAATATTTAATATTTAATATTTTAATTAATTTTTTTTTCACTATTACTAATTTGAATATTAAATAAAAAATATATGAATATGTGTGTATATGTATATATTATTAAAAATTCACAAAATTACTAAATAAAGAAAAGATAATTAATTACTTATGTTTTATATTTTTAAATAAAGAAGAGGAAATGAAAAAAAAATGAAAAAAAAACAAAATTTAATGGAGGATTTAGAGGTGATTATTTATTAGTTATTATTATTATATATGAACTTATATATAAATATTTCGGATGAAATTTTTTTATTTTATATAATATGAAAAAAGTGATTATTTATACTTTATATTTTCAAATAAAGAAAATGAAAATAAAAAAAATAAAAAAAATAAAAAAAAATAAGATCGAAAGGAGAGTGTGTATGGAGATTACAAAAGGTGCGGAGGAGAGGAAATAAACAGTTACTAATTATTATTATTATATATGCGATTTTATATATATAAATATTTATGGACGAAATTTTTTTATTTTATATATATGTAAATTTTTATATTTTATTTTATTTTATTTTATTTTATTTTGTTTTATATAATAAAGAAATATGTAGATATAATAATAATAATAATAATAATAATAATATAAAAAAAAATAAAATAGAATAAACTAAAAAAATAAAATATTTAAACTTTCCATTGAAACGCTTTTTTAACATTTACATTATATTTTTCGGCCAAAATTTTTTTTACGCGGTTATACTCACATGTTAATCGTTCTTTTGCAACATTATTAGCGGTAATGATATCTTTATATTTATCTTTAAATGCGTTTACGATTGAACTTTGATATTTCGGTGAAAACAAAATCGATAATCCGAATTGCGCTTTTTTTTTCGTATTCGTATTCATCGGATTCGGAATTTTACATTCTCCGCATTCGAGTTTTCCGCATTTTTCTTCATCAGTATTTTTCATATTCATTTATTCATTTATATTTTATATTTATAAATATATATTATTATTATTATAATGAACAAACGGATGATATTTTTTGTGCTTTATAATTATTAACGTCCATTATTATTTGTTCATCATTTTGGATGATATCATATTGATTTTGTGAAATTATAAGATAAAGATCGGATTGATTTTGTTTAAACAACATATGAAACTGTTCTAATGTAATCATATGTACTTTTTGATTTAATATATTTGTAAATGTATTATACATTGCAGAAATCCATGTAAAAAAGAAGTCAAAATTTTTATCTTTTATGTTCATATCTATAGAATGAATGGTATAATCGGTATATCCGAATTGTGATGTGCAAATTCCGCCTTCGTTTAAAACGAATATAAGAGTATCATGCTTTGATAATAAATTCATGAGCATATTTATTATATTTTTCATAAGTAAATATAAATAATAAAATATTCTTTAAAAATGTTTTTTATTTATTCATTCATTTACTTATTCATTCATTCATTCATTTACTTATATGGATTTTCATTAATTTTTACGCACTTTATTTATAAAGGATGTATGTAAAAAATTCTGAGGGTATATATATTCATTCATTTATTCATTCATTCATTCATTCATTCATTCATTTACTCATTTACTCATTCATTCATTATTTATAAATAATATTAAATTTAAAAAAAATATAATATATCTTTATTATATTATTTTTACTATTATTAATTAATTATGACATGTGTTCCTTTTACTATCGATACTCCACTTTTTTTAGATGTAGATGTAGATTTAGATAATGATCTTCTGCTATTTTTAACGGATTATTTTAGTTATTCTATCGAATATTATAAAAATAATATGAAAAGCGGAAAAATAATTCAAAAAATACGAAAAAATAAGGATGAAGATACATTTATAACGAGTATAAAAAAATATGGTGAACCAATTCTTTCATTACTTACTTTTTTTCATTCTTAATTTAAATCAATTATACGATATTATATTATATTTTTTTTAATTCTTTATATAATATCTGTTTTAATTGTTTTTTAATTTCTTCAAATGAAAGAGTACAACAATATGTATTTTCATTCTTTTTTGTTAGAATATTACATGTTAATAGGAAATCGGTAAAATATGAAACCATACTCGGCAATAAAAATGTTAATAATTTTTCTTTGGTCGTTTGATTGTTTGCAATATGTTTACATATTGCTTCAAAATATGAAAAATCAATATATTTTCGTTGCGACTGATTTTTTGCTAATGACATAAGTATGACTTTTTTTTTATTTTTTACAATTTTGAATATAATAATTCGATCGATATCAATTTTATATGTTCCGAGGAGCATAAAATTTGTTTCTTGGTTCTCGCATTGTATGTTATTTTTTTCTTTATTATCGCAATATTCTTGTTGCTCGTTATCGGAAAAGATTTGAATTTTATTCGGCAACGAAAAATAAAACGTAATTACGGTGTTAATTTTATTTAATGCATAATTGAAAGATATGACATTTTCTTTTTTTGAAATAATATTTCCATCCGAAAGAAAAGAATATACCCCTTTTTCTTTATCCGATGAAAATAAACATTTATTTGCATATATTGATTTTACAATAGAAATAAATTCATTTTTGGAAATATCTACCGTTTTTTTTTCTCCATTATTTAATCCGTACGTAAAACAAAACGTATCATTTTTTTCATTATAATAATACGTATTTCCGAATTCCGAAATAAATATTTTCGGATTAATTTTTATCATATTTTCGGTTGGTATCGGTAAAATTTGTTGTATTATTTTTGGATCTAATATTATATACGTACGTTTAATATTAAATTTATAAATATTATATTTCGTTAAAATGAGTTCTTTTGTTTGTTTATTTATAATATTAATTTTTAGATATTTTTGTAATTGTTTAATAATTTGATTTTGAATTAACGGATCAAATGGAATCGGAATCGCATCATACCATAGAAGAAGAGCTAAATACAATGATGTAAGTAATTTAGATGTCGGAGACGCTGAATATTGTTTCGTATATTCATATATTTTTTTTGATATATTTTTTATTATTTCATAATCGGATAATAATACCGAACATGTACTATTCAGAAATTGTATTTTATTTCCATATTTTTGCAACTGTTCCGAAATAATACTATAGTCATTTATTTCGGATTTATATTTTGATAATTCATATATTTTTCGAGACAATGAGCGTTGTACCTTTCGTTCTCGTTTGAATTTATTTTTATTTTTAGTAAATTCATTATCATTATTAATCGAATCTAATAATGTATTATATTCTTTTTCATTAAGTAAAACATTCCGTTTATTTTCTCCGACATAAAATAGATCTATCGACATTTTTTTATCATTGATCATTTTGAAATAAATATCATGACATGTTTTTAATGTAAGTGAAGGATCATAATTACGTGATCCCAGAAAAATTGATGCAATCGACAATACCAAAAAATTGGATGAAATTCTTTTTTTATTTTTATATATAATCGTAATATCATCATTTTTATATTCACTTTCATATTCTTTTAAATATTGCGTTAAAATTTTAATTGCTTCTTTTTTGGTATATGTCGATAAATGAAGATAATCAACAATACTATCGATGATATTAAACAATTCTTCTTTTTTTCGATGGACATATGTTTCCATATTGACTATGTTATTATTTATTGTTTTTAATTTCATGTATTTACTTTGATTTACTAACGGCTTATTCGTATTTATCGTGATTTTTGCGGTATATATTTGTTTATTATTTATATACTTCGGTATTTCATAATATACGTTGCATTTTTTATTATCGTATATATTCGGCATTTTATTTTCAAATTCGATACTTTCTTCAATAATCATTCCACAATTTCCACAAATGATTGAATTATTTTGTCTAACCATTTGGAAATTGTTACAGTTATCACAAACATACTTTGATGTTTGTTTTTTCTCTTCTTTTATACTTTGAATTTGCTGCATTTATTTTCACTCCCACTCCATACACACTTTTTTTTTCGTTGTAGTCATAATATATATTAACGAAAAATCGAAAACGAAAATCCGTAATTTTTGATTACTAAAATAAAATACAATCTAACCTTTATAAAAAGTGACATTTTACTTTTTTTAAAAAAAAATATAAGATCGTTTTTATATCTATAGTTTTATTTAAAATTAGAGTGTGAAAAATTCATAATACGAAGAGGTGGTGGTGAATATGGATCCTACATTTTCTAAAATTATTTCATCGAATGAAAAAGAAACATGTGTTATTCATACAAAAATACCGAATGATAAAATTCTTAATGTTGAAGTAATTACCGATGAAGAAAAACGAACATTTAAACTTTTATTATATACCGATTTAAATTATGAATTTTTTAAATTATATCCGAGCGGAAAACATATCGAGATTTTAATCGGCGAAATTAAAGTATGGGAATATGATTTTTCATTTTATATCGATGTTGCAAGCATAAAAAAAGAAAAAAAAGATCGAATATATATCGTGAGCGGAAAATTAATAGCATTCAATGAAATTTTAAAATAAATAAATAAATAAAAAAAATTGAATCATATTTTGCAATTTTTTATTTATTATATATAAAAAATAATACCATTTTTTTATTTATAAAGGTTTCATTCTATTATAATAATATGAGCGATGATAAAAATATCTTATTTTTAAAAAATGTTAATCCGTTATCGAAATATGAACAATTTACCGAAAGTGAATTATTTACAAATATTAAATATTATGAACATGGAGAAGAAAAATTATTACGGCCGATCGAATTAGAATATTTGGAAGTATGGAACGATGAAGGATGTCAAATAATTCTTATCGAATTATTTTTCGAGAGTTTAGATCATACCGAATTATTACAAAAATATCGGAATCGAATGTATCAATTACAACAATCTCGGGCGAACGAATACGCAAAATCGGGCGGAAATCCCGATCAATTGATTAATTCCGAAGAATTTACAAAATTTAATGTGCAAAATGCGGAATTATTTTTATATCGCTCATTAAATAAATTACAAAGTCTACAACTTGTAAAAAAAGTTGCATTAACCGTAAATTCATTAAATATATATTATTCGTTAACACATGAAGGAAAGGAGAAAATTATTACTTGGCTCGGAAATAAACATAAATCATCCGATTTTATTTTATTATTTTTATTACGACATTATAATGAAACAACAAAGATATCGATAAAAAAGAAAGAATATAAAGATTGTGCTATTCAATTATTATATATATTTATGTATATGATGAAACAATTAACATCAATTGATCCGATTCTTTTATGTTTGACGATGTATAATACGATTCAAGATCTATATAATGTATATTTATCATATCTTTCCATTTATGAAAATAAATCTACTTTAGAATTACAATCAAATCCGAAATATAATGTAAAAATGATACTTCAAAAATTAAATTCGTTAATAAAATATGATTTTATTGCATCCGATCAAACGAATAAAACGATCGTATTAACGGAACAAGGAAAAAATCAAGTAAATGAACTTCTTTCTTTTTTTCAAAATAAAATTTTATCATTAAAAAATGATTATCTTATTGATATTAATTCGGAATCGAATAATATTTTACTTTCATCCATTTATTTTACAAATAACGGAAAATTAATTGCGGAACAATTTCAATCTTCGTTTTCTCATGATGATGAAAAAATGATTATGAATATGGTCGATATGACGAAAGAAGGTATTATTCCATTACAAGATGAAATCGAGCGCTTAAAAATTATTAAAATAAAAAATAATAAAGCGATATTACGCGTAACATCGAATAAATATAGTGCATTTGATTATATTTTGTCGATCCTTACATCATATTATTTTCTTATTGCGGCATTTTTATTCGGAATCACGGGATTTATTTATTCCATTATAACCGAATTTGCGAATATTACATTTTTTGTTTTTAGCGTTTTTTGTATGTTTTCTCTCTTTTTTATTAAATTTCCGAATCGATCTTAAAATATATATATATATATATAAAAAAAATATATTTTAAATTTTTTTTGTTATAAAATGAAGATAATTTTTTGATTCGTTCGGATATTTAATTGCCGTTGCAATTATTTTTCCTTCGGTATCAAATAATTCAACAATTACTCGATGTTGTTCATTTATTTTTTTATATTGCAAATTATATTTATTTTTAAAATGATTTAATTCATTAATATCGATTATACAATTGTATCCGTTTATGATTTTTTCACAATTTTTTTCATCCATATAATATACTATATAATTTGAAATAATAAAAAAGTTTCGTCTAAATTTAAAAAAATTATTTATATGAATTGTGCCAATTTTTGTTTATTCTTTTCTTTTCTTTCGGTTATCTTTTTCATTTCCTCTTCCCATATTTTTTTATCTTTATTTTTTAGTATTTCTAAACACGTACACTCTTCTTTTCTTTCCAAAATTTCGGTATGCAACGTCATGGTAGCTTCATCATATTTAAAAATGATACCTAAAAATTCATCGGTATCATGTTTTAGTTTTAAAACATATTTTCTCATTAAATTAACCATAAACGATGCACACATTTGTGCGATATATACTACCGATGCCTCCTCTTTTTTTATACATGAAGTTTCTTCGGTTTTTTCTTTTTCAATTAATGATTTCGGATAAATACATGATATACATGGAGTATTTCTTGTAAGTATTGCGGCTTGCCATCCATTCCATGAAATACCGCCGTGTATTAATGTAATATTTTTTTTGATCGCGTAATTATTTACTATTTCTCTTACCGAAATTCGATCAACGCAATCAAAAATAATATCCGTTTCTCCGATAATATCTTCGATATTTTTTTCGGTAATCTTATCTATTATTGATATTATATTTATATTATTATTTCTTTCTTTTATTCTTTCTTCTAATGCCGCGGCTTTATATTTTCCGATATCGGCTTCTAAAAATAACGTTTGCCGATTTAAATTATTTTCTTCTATTTTATCAAAATCAATAATTTTAATGTTTTCGATACCCAATCCGACAAGTGCTGTACATACATGATTTCCTAATGCGCCAGCACCTATTATTGTTACGATGGCTGTAGCAATATTATTTTGCTTCCATCCATCAATAATTTCTTGTCGTCTCGTTCTTTCTTTCATACCATTATTTTAAAATATATATTTAAAAATATAATATGAATTTTTCACATAAAAAAATCATATATTTGATGTTGACTCATATGAGAAAAATTATTTAATGTAATGAAAAAAATATAAAGAATAAAGAAAAAAATAATTTTTTTTATTGGATTTTTTATTTTTTATCATCTTCATCTACGGATCGAATCATGGTTCCTTGCAACCATGAGTATGATGGATGTAAGGAATAATCTTGTCGCCAAATGATGGAACATCCTAATTGTTCCGCTTCTTTTTCCAATTTATCTTTTTCATTATCCGTGCACCAAACGATTTTAATTATTTCTTTCATTTATTCACCTCCATTATTTTATATATATGTGTATAAAAAAAGTTTTAAATGGAATTTCATTCATTTTTACGCACTTTAATTATAAAGGATGTGTGTAAAAAATTTTGAGGTTATATATAATTAATTATTTGAAAAAAGAGATCACTTATATTAAAACCGTTTTTGAATAATTCGGTATATGGAATTTCAATTCCATTTACCGTCATTTTTTGTACATATGGATTACTTGTTGTTCGTATTTTCATAAACAGTTTTATTTGCTCTTCTCTTTTGCATAATCTTAAAGTGATCCAAACTAATTTGAAAGTTTTTTCATTCAATATTCGACCTTTATATATTACATTTTTTGATCGAATATTGATAACATCAAATTTTGCTCCATTCCAGAGTTTTTTAATCTCTGGATACGCTTTACACAATGCGATCATTTGGAGTTGTTCATATTTCTTTTTTTCCATTTCATTATTGTTTTTCATTTCCATTTTTTATCACCTCCAACTATCTTTAATTTTAGTATATTATATAAATAAATAATGTGAAAAATTCATGCTGTTAATAATATAATTAATCTTTTGTTAATAAATTAATTTTTTATTTTTATATGATTAATGAAAAGAAAATAAAGAAAAAATAATTTTTTATTTGATTTTTTATTCTTCATCATCTTCGTCATTTTCGTCATCTTCATCATCTTCGTCATTTTCGTCATCTTCATCATCTTCGTCATTTTCGTCATCTTCATCATCTTCGTCATTTTCGTCATCTTCGTCATCTTCATCTACGGGTTGAATCATGGTTCCTTGCCACATACTGTACGGCGGATTAAGAGAATAACCGTCTAACCGCCAAATTATTCCGCAATTTAATTTTTCCGCTTCTTCTTCCCATTCTTCTTTTTCATCACCCGTACACCAAATGGTTTTAATCACTTCGTACATTTTTTCACCTCCATTATTTTATATATATGTGTATAAAAAAAGTGTTAATTAATTATTTGAAAAAAAAGATCAGTTATATTAAATCTATTTTTAAATAATTCGGTATATGGAATCTCAATTCCATTTACTTTTATTTTTTGTATATACGGTTTACTTGTTGTTCGTATTTTCATAAACATTTTTATTTGCTCTCCTTTCTTGCATAATTTTAAAGTGATCCAGAACAATTTGAATGTTTTTTCATTCAACATTCGATCTTTATATATTACATTTTTTGATCGAACATTGATAACGTCAAATTTTGCTCCATTCCAGAGTTTTTTAATCTCTGGATACGCTTTACATAACGCGATCATTTGGAGTTGTTCATATTTCTTTTTTTCCATTTCATTATTGTTTTTTATTTCCATTTTTTATCACCTCCAACTATCTTTAACTTTAGTATATTATATAAATAAATAATGCGAAAAATTCATGCTGTTAATAATATAATTAATCTTTTGTTAATAAATTAATTTTTTATTTTTATATGATTAATAAAAAGAAAATAAAGAAAAAAATTATTTTTTATTAAATTTTTTATTCTTCATCATCTTCATTATATTTTGCGGATTGAATCATAGTCCCCTTCCAGAAACACATTGGCGGATTAAAAGAATAACCGTTTAACTGCCAAATAATTTTACAATTAAATTCTTTAGCCTCATCTTCCCAAAAAATTTTTTCATCGCTTGTACACCGAATGGTTCGTACAACTTTAACATCTTTCTTAATTTTTATCACCTCTAATTATTTTTAACTTTAGTATATTATATGAATAAATAATGCGAAAAATTCATATTATTAATAATATAATTAATTTTTTGTTAATAAATTAATTTTTTATTTTTATATGATTAATAAAAAGAAAATAAAGAAAAAAAAATTTTTTGTTAAATTTTTATTTGAACAGATTAAATTTGACTCATTTCTTCAAGCTCATCAAAATCTTCAATATTTTCAAAGCATTTTATATCCCCATTAGGATAATACACGCTAATTCCCTTAGGAGAACTTCTATATAATCTTCCAGTTCTCCTCCATTTAATTTTTAATGGGGAATCTCCTTTTACTACAATAAGGGCTCCAGCGGATACCCCGAGAGAACCCAATTGCGAAGAATAGATGTTATATGGAAATATTTTAACATCTTTTGTAATTACATTAAAAGATGAATCTCCGCGATATCCACACTGGATGAAAACATTATATACATACATATTTTCATCTTGTTTAAGAACTAAAGTTCCCTTTGATGTCTTTACTATGTCCCCCTTCACGGGGAATTTTACCATCTCTTCTTCTATTTTATAATTTTGGCTAATCCAGAGTCGAAAAGTATATCTTCCATGACTTTCCGACCCGAAATCTATGAATGAAAATTTTTTTCCATCCAATTCTTTCTTTTTAATCACCTTTTCAATCATATTTTTTCACCTCCAACTATCTTTAACTTTAGTATATTATATAAATAAATAATGTGAAAAATTCATGCTGTTAATAATATAATTAATCTTTTGTTAATAAATTAATTTTTTATTTTTATATAATTAATAAAAAGAAAATAAGGAAAAAAACGAAATTTTATTATTTGATTGATATTGCTTCTAAGCGCTCCATTCAGATTCAACTTCTGGAAATGATGCGCTCTCGGGGATCCTACAGATTGGACACTCTTCTTTTGATTCTTCTAACTCTTCAATAAAATCGTGGTAGGGTCCCTTAAAAAACCCATGTCTACACAATGGACATTCGTAATTGTAACTTACGGTTAACATTTTTTCACCTTCATTTTTTTTTGATTTCCACCATGCGGGACTTGAACCCGCAAAAGGGTGTATGATTTTGAAAGGAAAAATGGAAAAAAACAAGTGTTTTTTACTCATTTTATTCTTCTTCTTCAGATTCTTGTTGTTTTTTTCTTCGGCATTCATCGCTTGCGTCAAGATGATCCGACCAGAAATCACGGATCATCTCATCATCTGCTTCATCTTGAATATCGAACTCGAGTTCATCGTTCTGACTCAAATATTCTTCAAGATCGTACCCGCAATATGGGCAAGAAAAATCTTTAATTTGCATTTTTTCACCTCCAACTATCTTTAATTTTAGTATATTATATAAATAAATAATGCGAAAAATTCATAGTATTAATAATATAATTAATTTTTTATTTTTATATGATTAATGAAAAGAAAATAAGGAAAAAAACGAAATTTTATTATTTGATTGATATTGCTTCTAAGCGCTCCATTCAGATTCAACTTTTGGAAATGATGCGCTCTCGGGGGTCCTACAGATTGGACACTCTTCTTTCGATTTTTCTAATTCTTCAATAAAATCGTGGTAGGGTCCCTTAAAAAAACCATGCCCGCACAATGGACACTCGTAATTGTAACTTACGGGTGTCTTAACATTTTTTCACCTCCATTTTTTTTGATTTCCACCATGCGGGGCTTGAACCCGCAAATAGGGGTGTATGGTTGAAAGGGCAAATGGAAAAAAAAAGGGTATTTTTGATATTTTTTAAAACTCGACTGTGTCGGGATCGAAATCCCTCACACAATCGAGGCTGGCCATAAAGTGATCGTGCCAGAAATCATCGACCTCCTCATCGGTGGCCTCATCCTCTGGGCTAAATTCAAGGTCATCATTTTGTGATAAATACTCCTCAAGAGTATAATCACAAACGGGACACTGAATCTCATTAATCTTCAATTTTTCACCTCCAATTATCTTTAACTTTAGTATATTATATAAATAAATAATGCGAAAAATTCATATTATTAATAATATAGTTAATAAATTATTTATGTTATTTTTTGTTTTTTTTATAAATACATAAATAAATAAATAAATAAATAAAATAATAAAAAAAATTATATTTTTATTTGTTTAAAAAAATAATTACAATCCGCCGCTATGTGATGCGATTAAATCAATCTCAGCAATTTTTACCGTTTTATTTTCGATAATTTCTTCTTTTGTTTTCAATGAAGAAATTAACGCCCCTTTTGATATCATGGCCTCATTATTAAATAATTGGTGAGACGCATACATATCTTTTAGAGATTTTGCTTCAAGAGATTTTCCATCGGCTTCAAGTTGCTGAATTATTTTCATAATTGCAGCATCAAGAATCATATCATTTTTCATCTTTACATAGATCGGCTGACTTGATAATGCCGATTTTAAAGATAAAATTATCGTATCGTTCATATTACTATATAATATAAATTTGTCTTTAAAAACTTATTATTTTTTTTACTATATATTTAAATATACTAAAAAAATATAATAAATATGAAACAAATTTCTAATGCAAATGTTGAAAGTATTAAACAACAGCTAATAAAAAATATCGACTTGGTGTATGATGAATTTTTAAAAATTACACCGTATGAAAGAGAAATAAAGTCGAAAGATAAAATTAAAGACATTATTTCAAAAAATGAAATAAAATCGACCGAAAGTTGTATAAACGCAACTCCTAAAAACTTAAAAATAACAAACATGTATAAAGCATTTATGCCAAAATGTCCCTATTTTATTCCTATAGAGGTAAAATGTGTATCTATAAAAAAAGATAAAAGGAGTTTTCCATATTGTACACATAATGCAATTTGTGTTCAAAAAGATACAAATGAAAATCTCTATATTGATATTTCTAAAGATTTATTCGTATCTTATATGAGTACTAGAGGAGGAAAAAATAGCTGTTGGTTGAAATAAAAAAATTATTATGAATAAAATTCATCATCTTTTTTCATTTTATATAATTGTTGTTTTTTTGTATTTATTGTTGTTAAATTATTATATGCTGTTATTAAATCATCATTTGTTATTTCTATATTTTCCGCATCGGTTATATCACGTTTATTTTTTACTATGTATTTTTTTATTGCTATATCCGTTGCATCTTTACATATTGTTGCAATATCGGCTCCAGATAACCCGTCAAATTTAATAGCTAATTCATTTAATCGAATATTTGAATTTAACGGTTTGTTTTTCAAATGGATTTTTAAAATTTTTTCAATATTTTCTACCGATGGTAATCCGATTTCAAGATGAATACCGAATCGACCCGATCGTAATAATGCGGGATCGATGTGATTAATTCGATTTGTTGCTGCAATGAGATACACATCTTTTAGTTTTTCAATACCATCAATTTCTACCAATAATTGAGATAATAATTGTGTATCTCTTGATGAAATCGAATCAATTTCATCAAAGAAAATAATACATGGAGATAATTGTCGCGCTTTCGTAAAGATTTTACGGATTGTCCGTTCGGTTTCTCCAACATATTTATTTAAAATTTCGGGGCCTTTTACGGAAATAAAATTTGCATTTATCTCATGAGCCAAAATTTTTGCTATTAATGTTTTTCCCGTACCTGGCGGTCCATATAACAAAATTCCATTTCCGATTGTATCTTTCATATTCATTCTTGAATATAATTTGGGATATTTTCTGGGCCATTCAATTAATTGTTGTAATTTTTCTTTTACATCGTCCATTCCTCCGATATCATCCCAAGTTTCTTTCGGAACTGAAATTGCTAATTCTCGGATTGCTGATGGAATAACGGTTTTCATTGCCGTTTCAATATCATTTTTTGTTATTTCTATTTTTATTTTATTTCCGTTATTAATTTTTTCGATTTGTTTATTTATTGCGATATATGCGGCTTCTTTTATTAACGATTCGATATCTGCTCCCGTAAATCCGTGAGTAATATCACTAAAGTAATCAAGATTTACGTCGGATGCTAAAGATAAATTTTTAGTATAAATGTTAAAAATTTCTCTTCTTCCTTTTTGATCGGGAATAGGGATTTCAAATTCACGATCGAATCGTCCTGGCCTACGTAAAGCTTCATCAATATTATTAATCTGATTTGTTGCCGCAACGATTATTACTTTTCCTCTTTCTTCAATACCATCCATTAATGAAAGAAGCTGTGCAACTATTCTTTGTTCAATGTCATGTTCTGAATTTTCTCTCTTTGCTGCAATGGAATCAATTTCATCGATGAAAATTATTGATGGAGCATTTCTTTTCGCGATATTAAAAATGTTTCGTAAATTTTCTTCGCTTTGTCCGAAATATTTATTCAAAATTTCTGGACCTTTTATTGAATAAAAACTTAAGTTAAAATTATCCGAAATTGCTTTTGCAATTAATGTTTTTCCCGTACCTGGCGGTCCATATAACAAGATTCCTTTAATCGGTTTAATTCCGTTTTCTTCTAATAACTCGGGATGTTTTAATGGTAAAGAAATTATTTGTTCGATTTTTTTAATTATATTATTTAATCCGCCAATTTCTTCAAATGAAATTTTTTTCATTTTTTTTATTTTTTTTGTATCTTTTTTTATTTCATTTATTCGGATATTTGTTTCTGGAATTAATATTCCATATTCATCATCATCAATATTTGTTTTGATTTCAATTATTACATCTTCCAATTCTAATATATAATTATTATGAATTGGAATTGATGTCATATATTCCAACAAAAATTTTTTTATTTTATCCAAATAATTATTTTCAATTTCTGGAATTATTTTATCATTTGATGTATATGAAATTGAAAGTTCGATATCATATAGTTTTTTACTTACCATTTTTTTAAGTAAAACATATTCGTTTTCATTAATTGATAATTTTTGTGCAATATATTGAGAAACGATAATTTCATTTTCATTTACAGAATTATCAATTATGTATTTTGCAGCACATTTTCTATCTTTTGTTTTTAGTTCTATAAATTCATCAACTAATGATAATCTAGTTTTTATCATTTTATTAATTTTTATTATATTTTCGGTATTCATTTCGATAGTATTTACTTTTACCGAAATTGAATCTTCAACTTGATTTATCATACTCATTTTTTATATTTTATATATAAATACTTATTTTGAAATTTTCACATGAATGAAACATTATTTTTTTTATTATATTTTTATTTATAAATATAATTAAATTATAAAAAATATATTATATAATTTTTAGAATTTTTAATAATGCATTTATTTCTTCTTTTCGTTTTTTTTCAAATTCGGGATACATATTAAGAAATTGTGAAATACACGCGTTAATTTCTTCAATATTAGATGTATGATCTTCATTCATAAGAAATTTCTTATAAATATTAAATTTAAGAAATGATATATTATTATTATTTATTTCATTTAATGGAAAAAGAGAAATTGAGTCATATGTTAATAAATAATTAAGAATATATGATATCGCAATCCTCGTATTAGAAGTGCAATAAGTAAATAAGGTATAAAAGTCATTCGTATATTCGATGGTATATTCAAATGATGTATTTAAAATATTATATTTTTTATTAAATTCTAAAATTATGTTATTCATATACTTTGATGAAATAAAAAACGGAGATGATGAATATGATTTTAATAATAAAAAAAATGTATTTTGTTCCGTAATCGGCGTAAAAATTATTTTTGTTCCTTCGAGAATTATTTTTGTAAGAGAAGGAAAATTAAATGAATTGAATAAATCGGAATAAATAGCATCGCACATTTTAACGGCACTAATTTCTTTTAATGATGGACAATTCATACATAATAATGTTAATGTTTTCATATAACATGAGTTAATATTTAATATTGTTAATTTTGGAAAATGCGGAAAAATATCCGTAAAAAATACGCTACCGTTGATATCTAAACTGAATAATTCCGACATTATCGGAAAATTAAATGCGGAATGTAATTTTCTATTATTTGAAATAACACATTCTTTTACGGTTAATAATTCGGAAGGTAATCCTTTTAATGATATTAAATATAAATTATTCGAAATGTGTAATGAATGTAATTTTGAACATTTCGGAAATCCTATCATCGCTTTAATTCCAGTCGCAAGAATTTTAAAAGAAATTAAATTCGGAAATTCGATGGGTATTTCATTTTTTGTCGGAATTATATTTATAAATGAATTAATTTTTTCTCCAGAAATACATATTCGTTCCGCATTTGAATAAAATGCGGATGTTATCGGCTCATTTTTATTTATAGTACATTCATTAATATTTAATTCTTTTAGTAACGGATGAATCGGTGATTCAAATGATTCAATAATACATTGAAAAAATCCTATCTTTAATATATTAAGTAAATTGATATACATAAAACCGTGAATAATACAATTTTCTATCTGAAGTGAATGTATTTCTAATGATTGTAAAAATATGAAATTTTCAATTTTTGCATCTTTAATTATAATTTCTTCGATCGGGTGTTTTTTTTGTTTATAAGTATCTATAATTTCTTTTAATTCTTGAAACATGAGAAAAGTATACATTTTTTGTTTTTCATTTAAAATTTTAATAATGAAGGTGCACTTATTGGTCGGTTTTATCGGAGTAATACAATTATTAATAATGACATCTTTTATATTTTTAATATCTAATGAAATAAATTCTTTAAATCCTTGTTCGGTAAGAATTTGTATATAACTTTCAATAATGATATTATTGATCGTTTTATTAATTATGGAAGTAATAACGGTATATACAAAATATGATAAATATATATCGGTATATTTGATATCCGTTTTAATGAATATCGGTAATGTTTGTAAATTTTCATTTTCAATATTTATTAATTTAAAAATAACATGAGGGATATCATTTTTTTTCATTTCCGTAATCGAAATTTTTATATTATATTTTTTGCAAAATTTAAAAATTAGATCATGCATATATACATTATAATATTTTAAATTATTAAAAATTAAATTACGTGAAAAATTAATAATAAGTATTTATATAATTTAAACGGAGAATAGAGTATGAGTGAAGGAAAAAAAAATGTACGAGGAAAGAAAAAAAATGAGATTGATTGGAAAATCAATCCAGAAAACGCGAACGAATTAATTTATGAATATAAAGATAAAAAAAATAAAAATAAAAGAATTAAATATGTAATAGATGAAAAAAATAAAAACTACAAATATTTTATTATGAATAATAATGAGTATATACAAATATTTGAAAAAAGATATGAAAATAAAGATGATGAAATCATAAATAAATATACAAAAGAAAAAATAGATAAAGAATATGAATTTTATTTTTATAATATAATTGTTCCTAAGTATATAATTACTCCATTTTTAACCGAATGGGAAGAAGATAAAAATCTGAAAAGATTATATACATTCATTCTCGATATAAAAAAATTATGCGAGCAACATGAAAATATATATGAAATATATGAAAGAAATATTGTAGAAAAAATATTTCTTTTATTTAATGTTGAGATGTTGAATGAATTTTTTTCAACATATTATATTGATTCCATATTTGAAAAAGTGATCTCATTGTTGTGTTCTAATAATGTATTATATAGTTTATCTCGAAGTCTTTCGTTTTATGATTTTAGATTTTTAAATAATCTAAAATCCGATCTAAATACCGAATATATGAAAATATTTATTTTTGAAAAATTAAAAAATTATATTAATAATAAAAATATAGATATCAAAGATTCATATTTTTCCACTAAAGAAATATTCTTTCTTTCAATATATTTAAATAATGTTTCGGAATATATTGAATATATAAAAAATGAAAATGATGAGGAAAAAAATAAAAAATGTGATATCGTATTAAAAAAAATAATTGAAATAAAGAACATGCCGTTATATAAAAATAATTATAAAATATATATTTAAATATAAAAATAACGATAATAATAATAATATGAAAGAAAAAACAAGTAATAACGGAAAATTTAATGTCTTTTTAACTTTTATATTATTATCATTTATTTCATTATTTTTAACATTTTTTGTATATGTGACATTAATATTAAAAATATCAATTATTGAATTTTTCACCGATTTTCATATATATATTGTAAAAATATTTTCTCCCGAATCTTTCTTTTTCTTAATTTTCTTTGTATTTGTTTTCTTTTTCGGATATTTTATCTTCTTTTGGAATGAAAATGTAATTAAACTTCAATGTAAAATTAATAAAAAAAAATATAATAAAGAAACAAAACAATGTGAATAATCCGATCCTATGTAATATTTAATTTCCATTGAAGAAATCCGTTATATTCATTTTCCGATATCACCATTTTTATAGTTTCATTTTCGGAAGATAAAAAAAATGAAATGATTTGTGAAACGGATGAATATGTACGAATTAATTTTTCGGCGGTTTCTTGTTGTAAAAATGGAAAATAAGTAAGTAACATCTCAATTTTTTCATTATAAATATATATTTTTGATTTTATCTGTTCATTTCGATTAAAAATAAGATCATATACGATATATGAATATAATCCTATACCATTATAAAATTTTTGTACATGAATAGAATATATTCGTTCTAACTCATGTAATGAATAATGAAATGCATCGGGATGAATTGCATATCGTTTAAAATTTGTAGTAATATATAACGGATTATTTCTGGCATCTAACTTTGTTGATTCTTTAATATTCCATGAAATCCAAATACAATTATTCGTCGTATCAAAAAATGTCGCATAATAATCTTCAATTGCTAATATTATCGGAATATTATACGCAAAATTTTTTCGCAAATCACGAAACATATTCATAAATCCTTTTTTTCCGTGATATACACCGTAATTCTTGGTATTATTTACCCATAATTCTAAAATTTCTTGCATCTCCATCCGTTTTATAACAACAAGATTTTTTGTATAATTATTAATTGCAATATAATCCGCAATTTCAAGTTTTTTTGTACTATATGGAATATTATCATCATCCAATTTTTTAAATTTCCATGAAAGAAAAGAATTGTTTTCATCCTCATCTTTTATTTTTATTTTATTAATCGGATCTAAATATAAAGGTAATATAATTTTTTTATTATCTCCCATATTTATTTTTTTTCGATACCCTAATGCCCCTTCCGTTGAAGAAATAATTAAAAGCGAATTTGAATTTACGGCATTCATAATATAATATACAATTTAAATATTTTAAATATATTTTTTTTAATCGTAATTAAAATTGTTTAAATATACACATTTATAATACAAAATATGGAAATAGGAAAAGTAGTAGAAGCAAATATTCAAAATCAATATATACGAGTACATTTAAAAACAAAAACCGAAAACATCTATATCGGAATGCCGTGCATTATTGAAACTATTAATGCTAAATATTATTGTATAATAACAAATTTATTTCAACTTCGAGATGATATGACGCTTGCCATGTCGTTTAATAATGTAAATATCGCGGAAAATATCGGATATGATAATATTGACACAAATTTAGATCGACCAGAATCAATGGAATCGTACGCGGATATTACATGTTTGAAAATATTGTATAAAAACGGAATACGGAAAGCATTTAAAACGATTCCCGAACGACTTGCTGAAGTAAGGTCGGCTACACAAGAAGATATTAATCAAATTTATGTTGAGCCATTAATTAAAGAATATCCGCAAATAAATATTGATGCGGAATCAAGAGATATAAATGCCATTTCTTTTCAACCCGATTATTTTGCGTTCGGATATTTAGCTTCTTCAAATAATCAAATTTTACTTCCGATTCGGATGGATAAAATTGTACAACGGCCTCTTTCGGTTGTCGGAATGACGGGAAGCGGAAAAACCGTAACTATTAAAAATATAGTATTTCGTATTATTTCCGATCAAAATCATTGTTTAAATACGCGAATGATTATTTTTGATGTTCAAAACGAATATATTATTAAAAAAGCGGGACGATTAGATCTCGGAATTTATGATATGTTTCCAAATAAAGTTAAAATTATAACGTTAGATCCAGAAAATTGTCGAAAAATGGGAATACATGATGCACATGAATTTAAAGTATTTGAAGAAAATATTTTATTAGAGGATATTTTATCGGCACTTTCAAATACCGATCTTACGGAAAAAATGGAAAGTACATTACTTTCAATATATACGAAATGGGAAAAAAATAAAAGCCCGACAAAAGGTACATTTTATGATGAAATTATTAAATTTTATAATGATCCGAGTTTTGCGCAAGAATTTCAATCGGAAGGTACTTCATATACTGCATTAAAACGAAGATTACGTATATTAATACGTGATGAAGGTGCTTTAAGTCAATTTATTAAAAAGAAGAATCCGCTTATTTCGGATGAAAAAGATACATTAGAAGAATTATTATCTGAATTATCTTCCGATTATCCGTTAAAAAAATCATATATTATTCATTTCGGTAAATTTGGAAAAATATCATATGTATATGAATTTATTGCAAATATTCTCGGAAGAAAAATTTATACCGAATATTCGGAAAAAAATGATTTAATTTTAGAAGATGGAAATACGAAATATGATCAATGCGTAATTTTATTGGAAGAAGCACATAAATTTATTAAAAATGGACGTTCAAACGCTTCTATCTTTAATTCTATTGCGCGAGAGATGCGAAAATACGGACTAACATTATTTATCGTGGATCAAATGCCATCGAAAATTGATGAAGAAATTATGGCACAAGTAAATAATCGAATAATTCATCGTATGAGTGATGAAAAAGATATCGAATCTTCATTACGCGGATTAGATGTTAAAAAATGGAAAAATATTATTTCAACTTTAGAAGATGGAGAATCATTATGTTTCGGATTAATTGTAGAAAATATGCCCACATTAATTAAATCATTTTATGGTAATGCTCAAAAATTTAAAGAATTTCACGGCGTATCTCCGTCTTCTTCATTAATTCAATTACAACCCGCAATAAAAAATAATATACAATTACAAGAAGAAAAACAAACAAAAATAAAATCTAACTCATTACGACAAGAGATAATACCAGAACCTAAAGTAGAATCTAAAAAACAAAAAACTATAATAAAAAGAACTAAAAATTACTCCGATATTTTAAATATGGAAAATATAACCGATGAGAATTCTAAAAAAATCGTATCTATTGAGAAATCCGTTGAAACAAATGATACAATAAATAATAATAATAATAATAGTAATAATAATAGTAATATATATTCGGAAATACCTAAAAATGATGAGATTAAAAGAAAAAACATAGATTATAAGAATTTTAATTTCGATGAATTAAATGAATTAGATTTAGAATAAATATGATGATGTGCATCTTTAAATATGGTATATTTAATGTAATGTTGGTGATAAATAAATGTTAGAAATCATGTCAGATATTGAAAAAGAATTGAATGAAAAAATATTCGAATTACAAAAGCCGTATCTTGTATATAGTAGAAAATACAAATGTTATATTAAAGAAAAACCGATTACTAATGAAGTTGCATGTAATATTATTTTAACCTATTTGGATTATATTTTAAATCATAAATATATATTTCATTATATTAAATATACATTAATAAATATAATTCCCGATCTTCATTATACACCAGTAATCGGATTTAGTTCAAGATATTTTTATTTTGATTTTACATTAGAAAGATTAAAATCCGATTTTAAAGTCGTTGAATATCTTCTTATTTCTTATGAACGTAAATTTATAGATTATATAGTTCCAGCATATTTTTCATATTCTTTGTTAGAAGATGGAGAAAAATTGGTAAATAATGTTAAAAAATGTGCATTAAAAATACGTTCCGATACTATTAATTATTTTAATGATTTAAAAAATAATAATAAATATGATGAAGAATTTCAGCCGAAAGTATATAATTTAACCGTTAAAGCATTTAAAATTTGGGATCAAGAAATGCTTGATATATAATTTTTTCTATTATAACATTTTTCGTTTAAATTTTTATTTTTTTCGGTTTCGACAAAATATTTTAATGGATTTGACATCGCAGATACGTCGATAATAATAAAAATCATACATACAAAGCTTTAAATAGACCAGATATATTATTTGTATGAGAATGAATTTCTCTTAACCTATGGGTTCCTATCTTAATATTTTGTCTTTTTGGTGGGAGTCTTTACGGCTCCAGATTACATCTTATTCTTTCTTAAGGCCAAGTTGGCCTCCCAGATAGGAACCCCATTCTTTCTTTAATTATGAAGGGAATCAGATTTTATCCGAATGGCCGAAAAATAAAAAGTTAAAAGGAAAATGATGTATTTTCATAAAAATTTACGTATTTCCTTTATAAAGAAAATATGAAAAAAATTATAAGATTGTATATATTTCAAATAATTAAAATTTCACATATTTTATTTATATAACATATAAAATAATAAATTACATTAATTATGAAGGTGAAAAAAATGGAATATGGATATGGATACTGCTCAAAATGCGGCATAAAAAGAAATAAATTTAACGTATATGATTGCGGGAATTTATATTCATTGAAGTGTAAGTGCGGAAATGAATATGCCGAATTTTGTAAAGAATGTGTTAAAGAAATTGACGATTTAAGTGATCCGAAGTATTACACATATTGTAGTGAATGTGGAGAAAAATTAAGTTAATTCAAAAAACTTTTTTTATTTTATTTTTATATATAACCTCAGAATTTTTTACACATATCTTTTATAAATAAAGTACGTAAAATTTTATGAAAAGCCATATAATTCTTATAAAAATAAAAAAAGTATGAATAAAAAATATGATATAAAAAAATAAAAAATGTTTTTTAATAATAAAAATGAATGAATTAATGAAAGTAAAAATAATAATTTAAATAAAAATGCAATTATTCCATAAATCATATGTTATAAATTTTTTTTTTATAATATTACATCTATTTAGATATGAAAATGTAGTATCATCGGTATAAAATATCATAGAAAATATTCCATTTTTTAAATTTTCGTTCGTAATCGGCTCAGAAATTAATTTCGAAATGGCTTCATTTTCACGTTGAACGATAAATCGTGAAACATTAAATGTTCTTCCCCATGAAAAAAGAACATCATGAATTTCTCGCAAAGTATAAACGGATTGTGATAACCATTGAGCATTATCACATATTATACCGATATGAATATTATAATGTTTTAATCGTGAATATTTAATAATAGATCGAAGTTCTCTAAAGATAAATGCACATTTGATATAATCATACGGATCCGTATACGAAAATGAAAAAATATATGACGTATTGGTACTAATTTTTGAATATAATTCGGTTCCAAAATCACTATAACGATCAAAAATAATATTTGAATATATATATTCTAAAAATGAAAATGGAAGATTAAATTCTTGTGCTTTTTTTTGTAGCGTTGAAAAAAAAGTTTTTTTCGTAACTTTATTTGCAATATAAAGATCATACACCAAAGAGTAAATATCAATTTCCGTAATATCATTATTTTGTTGTTGTTGTTGTTGCTGATTAAAAGAATTTAATGCAACGTAATATTCGCGAAAATTATTTTCATTTGCAAATATTATCGGAATTTTATAATCGACAATTTTATATTGTTTACCGAGATTACTTCCGAATAAAATCCAAATCATATGTTCTTTTTCTATTCCATGCGATATAATTTTTGAAAGTAATGTATTTTTCATCTCCTCATTTTTTCCGTATATATATACACATTCGGGATTATTCGGATTCGGAGAAGGTGAATAATAAATCGGAATATTCGTCGTTTTTTGAATTCCGATTTGAAATTCGTGCATCATATTTTTTTTCTTTCTCCTTTTTTTTTTTTAATATAAAATAAAAAAGAAAAGAAAAGAAAAAAAAATCGAAATATTATAACAAATATCCCGAAGGTTTTAAATTTAATAATTCAAAAAACGGCGTAATACGAAATACGCGTTTAAAAAATTTGATAGCAAATGTAGGATCAATTGCAATGGCTTCATTATATATTTGTTCTTCTTTTAAGAAATGTCCTTTATATTTTTCTTTTATTTTTAATAAAATATTCAAAATATAAAGATATTCTTCATCCATTTTAATTTTTTGTATCATCATTTCAAAATTATTATTTTTTGAATTTTCTTCCGAAGAAATAGATTGTGCAACTAATTTTTGTTCTTTTTGTGTATTCGATATTTCTTGTTCAAATAAAGATGATTGATCTTTTTTAAGCATTACTTGAGAAGAATCGGACATATATGTTTGTTGTTGTTGTTGTTGTTGTTGTTTTTGTGAAGATATACTTATCATTTTTTGCGGTAAAGATGGCAATCGTATAGAATTTTCTTCTTTTTTAATATTATTTACTACCGAATGCGATGTTGATTGAGAAATAGTATTATCTTCATCCTCTTTATGTTCATCATTATCATTAGTATCATCATTATTATCATTATTATTATTATTATTTTTTTTCTTTAACTTTTTTTCTCTTTCTTCTTCCATTTTTTTCAATTCTTCGGGAGTTTGTGAAAAAATTTTTATATTTTTTTCTTTTAATAAGTTCAACATTTTTTCCATATTCCAATAATTTTTCGTTTCTCCGTATCGAAGATAATCTTCAATCCCTTTTTTTCCTAACCGAATATGTTTTTGATATAATACTAATCTATTATAATCAATAAGATTCAAAATAATTTCATTCGCTTTTTCTTTTGTTAATTCCGTATGATATTTCATTAAAATCGTACGAATATGAATAAAATACGGTCGGATACTTAATATTACGGATTTTTCATCGGTAATTATTTTATTTCCTTCTTCGGTAATTTTCTTATTATATGAAAAATCAACAATTTCTTGCCAATTTTCTATAATCGTTTTATAATATTTCTCCAATTCTTTATTTTCCATACTTTTACCTCCATATCATCGTATTTATAAACATATGATTTATATGTTCTAGATATATATAAACTTCATTTTTCGAAGAAAGAACGGATTTTTCTTCATTTAATGAAATTGAAGAAGAAGAAAGAACGGAGTCTTTCGACTTATCTTTTTCAAATATATTATATTGTTCTTTAATTTTATTAATAATAACTTTAGGAGAAGAAATTGTCTTTAACATATTAAAATCAAATTCAAATTTATTAATGATTTCATTTTTTTCTTTTTTGTCAATTAACACTAACGGATGATTATTTTCACATTTCATATTGGATTGAGTAATCCATAAATCGGTGTAAATATTCGTATTACATTTTTTACTACAAATATATGCAACATTTTTTTTTAATAATACGATATTTTCCGAAAATTTATTGTATAAAAACGTATATGCTTCATTGAATTTTTTTTCCCATTCGACATCATTAAATATAATTAATAATTTTTTTTCTTTTTGTTCGAGTGTAATAATAGAAAATAATTCAAGAATATCAAGACATTGTGTTATATTATCGTATTCTTTTTTAAATTGTTGTTCTTTTTTTTGCAATACTTCTTTATACTCATTGATGGAAAGATTTAACATATTCATCATTAGTTGATGTTTTGATATTTTCGGATAAAAAATTAAAATTCGAATAAGTTTTCCCAGATTTTTACGAATTTCAATCTGAAAATATAATGAACGTATATCTTTATCTTTATTATTTATATTCGAAGAAGTAGTATCCATCATTTTTTGAAAATAATATACATATAATAAATCGAGACATTCTAAAATCATATAAATCACAAAATTTTTTGTTAATTATTAATTGTATATATAGTTTAAAAAATTATTTATTTTTTATTTAAAATTAAAATAAAAAGAAAAAGAAAAAAATACATATATTATTTTACTGTTTTGTTACGGATTTGGCTATAGAATGTGAAATCCATCCTTGAATGAACCCGCTTTGTAAAATTAAAATAATAAATCCCAACGTTCCGATAACTAACGTTATAATATATGTAATTGAAGTTAATAATGTGCTATTTAAATCCGCAATATTTATTAGAAATACATATAATTGTGTACTAAAAATTAATACTATCGGCGCCAGTAATATGATGAAATTTATAAGTACGATGCATATAACCGCAAACGCCATGAATCGTGCAATTGCCCATCCATCATTTCCATATGTAAACAATGCCAATGAGAGTAATACCGCCAATCCGAATGCTATAATATATTTATTATAAATTGCGGTTAAATAAATTATAATTTTCGCTTTTCTTTCATTCGAATTTACGATAATTTTTTGCATCATATCCTTAATTTCGGATTTCGTATAGCACATTTCAATTTTTTCGGGATTTTTACTTGATTCCGTATGTACACTCGATACCGAGATACATACTTTCGGTTCATTCTTTTCTAATACTTTTTCCGATTCCATATTTATATATTTTTTTTTAGATTTATAAATATATACATAAAAAAATAATATATCATTTTATTTACTTAATCATTTAAAAAATTAAATGGAAAAAAAGGTATTATTTATTTATTTATTTATTATTAGTTTTTAATTTAAAATATTTAATATTAACATTCGGTTGATTTTCTAATTGTAATGATTCGGATGAAAAAATATAACAATTTAAAATATACGTCATCATTGTTCCGAAAATAATTGAAAGAATGGTCGGAAATATTTGAATTGAAAATTCAATATCAATATATCCGTAAATAAAATTACGAATATATATGCATATACATATTCCTAGTAATGAAAAAATAAACATAACAATTTGCGAAATTTGCCATTCTCCTTGTTCAAAACTATGATAAAAAAAATAACATCCGAGAATAAAAAGAAGAAAAATACATATATCTATTATAATAACTAAATCAAATTTCATAATAGAAAAAGATTGAATGTTATTATAATACGTTTTTATCGGATTAATTTTTATTATAAATTGAGGAAAATATGCAACAAATGCTACAATGATATATTTAAAAATAATTTTTAATTTATATTTCATACTATATTTATATATATTATTTCTTAATTTAAAATTATATTTAATTAATTTTTCAGTTTTATTTATATATATATTTTCTTTATAATAAAATAATGATCGCTATTAATAAACCTCCATCTTCGGATTATGATTATGTAAATGATAAACCTAAACCTAAATTATTAAAATTAACGCAAAAAGATAATGATCCGATTACAACAAATAACGTATTTATAAATGAAAAAATATATCCGAAATCGATCGAATGTTCTCTTTCTGAAGATAATATGCATCAAAATTGTATGTTTATTAATCAATATGGACAAAATATGTATATTTCAAATATTAATTTTATAAATCAACAAGTATCAAAATCTATAATTAATGTATATCGACATCCGAACGGAATTATAAAAACAAGAATTGATTTTAAGGATCCGCCGACATGTGAAATTTTTGGTGTTCAGCCGATTTTAAACTTAAAATGTTCGGATACTATTTCTCCGATAGAAATGGAAAAGAAATAAAAAATTATAATTACAAAAATTTTATATTATTTTATATTTTTATTTAAAAACATCAAAGTATTTATATATCAGTATTTTATATATAAAACATATGTGCAATATAATTCAATTTCCTCTTCTAAATGAAAATGATATAGATATAGTTCAAAAAGAATATGAAAAAGAAAAAAATATTTTATTTTCTTATTTTATTACTCATGATTCATTTGATGATCGAATTGTTGAAGAACTTGCATTACGAATATTACCGATAGTATAACCCGATCCGTTTATTAAAAAAATAAAGAGTATGCTGTTATATCCATATTCTGTTAACATTTATCATTATTAGTTAATAGAATTAAATGGAATTAGTCAAATTTGACTAATTTTGATAACATAAAATTTTATACATTAATTTTAATACCAGAAATAATAAATCATCATCTAAAATTTCGGATTGATTTTCAATCGAGAAAAATTGTAAACATTTTTCTTTATTTAAACTTATTAATTCTTTTTTTATTATCGTATATTCGGCATTAGATAATGGTATAAATGAAAGAAGTTTTTCTAACGTTATTTGCATTTCATTATAATTTTTAACGGATACAAGCATTTCCTCATTTCTTTTTTTGACGGTATCGTTATTATTGAGAAAATCTTGTAAGTTAAATAGTAATTTTTTATTCGGAAATTGAGTACTGATAATAAAATATATCAGTTGTTTTATTTCATGTATAAATGTATTATCGTTCGTATTTGTATTTGTATTTATTCCTTTAAATTCATAAAAATAACTTTTTAATTTATTTTTTTTTACAGCTTCTTCTATTTGATTATATAAAATAAAACTTTCATTTCTTTTCAAATTTTCTTTTTTGATTAATGAGAATATATAATCAAAAATAATATATCCGATCGGATATTTTGATTTTTCAAAATCTATTCCGATCGGGACATTAAATTTATTTTCTTTTTTAATTTCTAATTCGATATCTAATTCTTTAATGAACGGAATTGAAATATCCGTATTTTTTTTTTCTTCTTCTTTTTTTTCTTCAATTAAATCTATAATGATCATTTTAATTCCTCCTTTATTTATTTATTTATTTATTAATTTTAAATTTATCATATAATGAGCTGTTTAAATGATTATTGGCTGGTCGTACATTTTCATGATATCCACCGATTAAAATTTGTTTCGCTTGATAAAATAATATTTTTATTTTTTGTATCGGTGAATAAGTTTTATGTTTTTGTATTTCTTCACTATTATTAAATGTTCCTAGACAAATTTTTTGTCCTTGTCGTGAAGTTACGATAGAATTATATACAAATGGATGGAGATATATTTGATCAATAATTTCCATTTTTTTTTCATCATCGTATGATGATATGTACACATCTGGCTCAATTTCGCCGTTACTAAAAATTAAAATTTTTAAAATTGCGGATGGAAATTTAAACTTCATATTATTGTATGTTACGATATATGATTCTAAATATTTCATTGCAAATAATGCATTTTCATTCGGAGAATATGAAAATATAATTCCATCATTTATGAGATCGATCATCTCTTTTTCTTTTATTTTACTATAAAAGTTAATAATTTGATTTTTTTCTCCGATATTATTTTCAACATCTTTTTTTATTTTAGAAATAATCTCAAAAATTTTATTCTTAAGATTATTTTTCTTTTCTTTAATATATACTATGTTGTTAAAAAGTACATAATCTAATGTACTTAATGTTTTCTCATCAATTTGATGAGAAAAACATATCGGAATTAATATATATGTATCTTCACCTTCTAATAATACTGGAATATTAGAAGATGCCATTTTTAAATTTTTTAAGATTTCATTTAGTGCCATAATACTTATAATATACTTAATATATAAAAAAATAAATTGTGAAAAATTCATATCATTAAAATTATAAATAAATATTTAATAACATAATTTTAGTTTTTAAAATTATATATTATATTTTTATTAATGTGAAAATTTCATCAATTGAATTTATATAATATATTCACATTACATGATGATTTGTATGAATATAAACATGATTCGTAAAAAAACAAAGGAATTAATTGAAGAAAAAAAAGAAGAGTTAGCTTATCTTCTTTTAAAATTAGTAGAAAACGATGATCAAAAAATTATGGAAATAATATTAAACGAAAAAAAATATAATGATGATGAAAAAAATAAAATTTTAAATAAGATTGAAAATATAAAAAATGCAAAAATTAAAAATTTGGTAATAAATAATCATGTATTAATTCTTAAAGAAAACGATAATGATAATAATGATAATAATATAATTATAATAAATAACAAAAAATATACGATTTTTGGATATATTCCGATTTATGATTTACAAGTAATTATACAAAAATTCGGAGATGAGTTTAAAAAAATTACATTATATTATGAGATTGCCGTATTGAATTCGTTATTAAATTCTAAATTACAAATAGAATTAAGTAAAAATAAAATGGGTATTATTTTTCTTAATAATAAAAATGTTTTAGTAAAAACGTTTAATAGTATATCATCAAGCGATGAAATGTTATTAAAAATGGAAAAAAAATATATCGGATTAGAAATAATAAAAAAAGATAATTCTTATATGTTTAACAATATAATTTTTTATGAAATAGAAAATGAAACAAATTCTTTTATAGAATTATATTCATTTGATTCTTCATTTATACGTCCGAAAAAGAAATATGAAAAAAATATAGATGAATTTATTGAAGATGGAAAAAATATACTCGATACGGCATATAATATGACTATTAACACATCAAAAAATAATACTAACACCGATACCGATACTGCAATTAGTTTTTTTGTTAATATACAACAAATAAATAATGAACGTTTAAATGAGTATCAAAAATTACAAATTATCAAAAAATTAATAAATAATAATATATCAATAGAAATAGTAAAACAAAAAATAGATGAAAATATACATTCAATTATTCAGAAAAAGAATTTTGAAATATTATTATCAATAATTACGGAATTATATGAATTAATTCCCGATATTAATACGTATATACCACATATAATTGATAATATTACCGAAGAATACATCTTTTCCGAAAATATGATAACAATTAAAAATTTATTAGATATGATGAATTTAATCGTAATAAAATATACGATTGAAGAAAATAATAAAAAAATGCTGGAATCAATAATAATAAAAATTTTAATTAAAAAAATATTATTTGAAATAAAAAATAACATAAATCTTAACATTATAACATATATTAATCAAAATATAAATCAAAAATATATCAGCGATTCTTTGATTTCATCGATAATTTTTAATGTAATATATACATCATTCATTTTAAAATCGGCTCATGATTTTAATATCGATTATAATATACTTTTTATCTCGGCCATAAACGAATTGTTGTTAATTAAATCGATAGATAAAAAAGAATTGGTAAAATTAATCGAATTAACAAAAGATATTACTTTTTATAAATATATTATAAATAATATCGTACAATTTATAAAAATGATAAAAAATACCGAGAAATTAACGTATGCGGAAAAAGATATGATAATAAACAATAGCATCGAAAATGGTTTGTTAATGATATTTAGAGAAAAATGGTTCGATACATATATTATGCCGCTATTTTCCGTAATCTTTTCAATGAATAAAAAAGAATATACTATTAAATTCATTAATTTATATCATACGTTAATGAAAGAAATGTGTGAAGAAATAAATGATAATAAAATTTATATTTCTTTAATAAAAGAATCGAGCAATTTATTTTCATTTATAAATTCATCAAAACAAGAAAATATGATAAATAATATCTTATATTTGAATGTAAAAAGTATAATATTGGATATTTTAAATATATTTTATGAAAAAAATAAAAAATTAGATATCGGATATTATGAGCAAGAATTTTGGATAAAATTACTTTATACATTTCAATTTATTACCGAAATACAAAAATATCAATATCTTTCATATATTTCATTAAAAAACTTCGTTTCTTTCTTAAATTATTATCAACCGACGGACTTATTGACTTCTTTTGAAGAAATTATAAAAAATAAATATATTAAAAAAGAAAAAGTGTTATACGAATTTGAACAAATATTTTCATCCGAATCATATACGGTTGAAAAAATTAATTCCATTTATAACATTATTATTATTTTACAAACATATCCCGTATATTTCGATTTATCAAATTCCGAAAAAGAAAATATCATATTCAAATATCATCGATATATAGAAAATATGTATAATAATCTATCGAATAATGATTTTCTGAGATTGTTTTTGAATTTAAAAGAAAAAATTGTTTACGGTGATTTCAAATTATTATCGATGTTATTTTCTTCGACATTATCGCAAATATCTACCGTAAAATTATTAGAAATAAATCAATATTATATAAAAACTCAGAATTTCCAAGAATTAATTACAATAATACTTAAAATCTTAAATGAATATGATACAATAACGAATAATATCTTTAAACCATTTGCAATACAAAAAACGGATTTAAAGCAATTAATTAATTCCGATACTATTTTAAATACATCTATTAATTATATAAACACTTTAACTTTACATATGTTAAAACAATTCTGCAATTATTATGATATTCAATTATTATTCAAAATAATAATGACAGTTTTATTATTCCAATTTAATACAGAAAATAAAATGACCATTATAAATGAAATCAGTAAAAACGTATATTTATCAAATGCGCCTATCGAGTATGTAATTTATTTGCTTCAATATTTTAAAACCGTCGCATTTAATTTAAATTCTTTTGATAATAAATCAATACAAACGATACAATCATATATTGAAAATGCAATTGAATTAAGAGATATAATAAATACGTATGCAAAAGCAACAATAGATAGAGGAATTTATCGTATAAAGTCATTACAAAATGTGCAATTAAATAACATTAAAAAATTATTACAAAAAGCGCCGCATTTTTCAATTTTGAAACGATTTGCAATGACCTACTATATGATTAAAGAAACTCGTGAAGATTTTCAAGAAGCATATAATATCGGTAAATCCATTATTGAAAACAATGAATTATTATCGGATAGAACTTTAATATTAACGAATTTAAAAACTTGTGCGGAAAAATTAGGTATTAATACCGAATTTTTAAATAAAATAAATACCGAATAAATATTATTTTTTATTTTTATTTTTATAAATAAATAAATAAATAAATAAATAAATATATAAAATTTATAAATAAAAAAAATATATAATATATGTGAAATATACAATGAGTGAAACAAATCCGCGAATTAAAACATTCAAAATTATTCCAACATGTAATAGAAATGAAATGGAAAATTTATTAGTTACAGCATTTGATCCAGTAGTAGGCTCGGCATATAAATTTAGTTATTTTGAACGAGGAGCAAAAATCAATCCGCCGAAAGAATTATACTATTATAACGGTGAAGAACATAGTGAACCATTAATATTAGATCAATTGCCAGAAACCGATAAATTAAAAAAAGAAATTAAAGGAGATTTATGGTATTTAAGTCCTTTAAATAAAGGAAAAGTAACATATAATATAGTTGGTGATCGTAATGAGCGAATTCCGTTTACGATTACATATAATAAACTTCAAAAAATATGCGATAAATTAAAACAAAAATTATCGGAAAAATATCCATTAGACCCAACGGAAAATATTATTTATGATAAATGTGATGGAATATGCGCAGCAAATGTATTTTTTAATGCATTTGAAGATGAAATGAGAAATAAGAATAAAAATAAAAATAAAAAATAAAATTTTTTAAAAATAATTTCTATTTTTTATATGTTTTTAAATTTTGTAAAAATAATAAATAAGAAAGAAAGAAAGAAGATAACTATATATTATTTTTAAGTTAAAGAAAAAAAAATAATAAGAAATAATTAAAAAATTATATACATTTAGGATTTTTCGGAAATATTTTACAGAATGTTTTGGTCGGTAATATTTTTATTACAATATATATTCCAACTCCAATAATACCAGCAATAGAAACGATATACACTATCGTCGGAATAATACTCGGAGATGTAGGTTGAGATTCATCTTCATCATTTGTTTGTTCGGTAACGGTTACTATAATTATTTTTGAACATGTACGACCGAATTTATCGGTAACAATTATTTCATATATATAATCGCCGACCGAAAGATTATCTAATAATATATTTAATCTCATATTATCATTCGTTATATTATTTGTATGAAGAAGAATATTATTTTGTTTTATAATATATGTTCCGTTGGTTGATAAAATGTCGAATGTAAGATAATTTTGCGTTGTTCCATATTTAATATAGATCGTATTATTTGTTGTTGTAATTTTTAACGGAATTTCCGCATAATATATTGTTTGTACAGATGCATTATTTGTATCGGAAAGAGTAATATTTGATAATTTTAATGAACAATCATCATTCCAAATGAATTCGGAAAATATATGTGTATTAAATGTAGTATTGAAATAATTAAAATTTATGGAATGATTCGTAATAACTACGGAATCAAATGTTAAAAATGGGAGCTCGGGTATCAACATCATTTTAAAGAATGATAATATATATTCGGATGTAAAATTTTTCGGAATAAAGAAAAAGAAAGGATAATTCATATGTGTGTACAAGTATTCTTCATTAAATGTAAATAATAAGATTTCGGTATCTTCTATTTCCCATTTATTTATGTTTTCATTCCAATTAAAAATATTCGCATATATATTATATGTTTTATATCCGTTAGTATCTACCGATTCATTAATATTTGTGTTATTTATTTTTATATACTTAAAATCTTCGTGAAAATTATATTTTGCTTTATATACGTATTCAATATTTTGATCGAAGATCCACGATGATAATGGTGGTGATAAATATATTCTTGAAATAGAAATAGAAAATTCGGATACCGCAACGACAATGTTATGTGAATTTTTCAATTTTACACATATAACATATTCACCACTTTGGTCATACGAATGCATATATGTTAAATTATAGAAAATAATATCATTATAATAAGAATTTGTTGTTTTCGTATCTCCCCATAATATTCTGATATTATATGCTTCTATATTTTGCGGATCTAGTGTAACAAATACATTAAGTCCTAAATTTATGTATGATATATTGAATGATGGAATTTCAATTAATGTTTTTTCTTGTGTATTAATTTCGATGGTTTGTAATATAAGTTCATCGGTTAATTTATCGGTTATGGTCATATTTTGTTTCATATTAAGATTCAATTTGGAAAGTGTGTGTTTATCATTTAATGAAATATTAATATAATATTGATAATTTAATTTTACTTTGGTATTCGGACCAAATATATCGAATAAAATAATATATATTGTAATATTTTTTTGTATTTGTGGTATATTTTCATCATAATTCGTATCTATTATAATACCGTGATCAAATTCTTCGATGTTATGTTGACCGTAAGAATTTTGTAAAATCAAATTATTTATCATTCCGAATAGAAAATTCGTTGTATTTGTGTAATAGTCGGATTTCCATTCTGGATTTTCATAACTGATCATAATATCAAGAAGATCATTCGTAATTAAATCGGATAATTGTAAATCGATCGGAAAATGATAATTTTGATATAATAACGAATACAATGTATTATTTGTAATTTTGGTAAAATTATTCTTAAATATCCATACTTCATTATTCATCCAATCTTGACCGATATATTCATATTGAGAAATATCAAAACGTACGACATTTTCTTGTTCTTTTGTTATATTGGTGTATTTATTAATTTCATATTTTTGATTTCTTTCGATTTTTTCTGCACTTCCGATTAAATATAAAGAACAAGCATAATTATTAATATCCGATTCTCCGAATGTTATTTCCGTTTCAGTTGTTAAATATATATCTGTACCGATTCCGTTTTCATGAGGACTTAAGAAATATGCTTCTAATTCTAAATATTCGGTCGTATTTAATTTATTATATAATAATAATGTAAAATTTCCACGATCAAGAATTACGTCATCTATTTTTAAATCATCGTATGGAACAAATACATGTAATACTTGAGTATTATTTTTTTCAAAAGAAGGAACTTCATATTCTTTTTCCGTAAATATATATTTTTGTTCTTTTGTGTACATATAATTTTGAATATTATCCGACATATTATAGATATAAGGTTTAAATGGAATGATATTATAATTCATATTTGTTTCAATCGGAGTTAATGCACGCGTCATATATTCAAGTTGTGTAGGATGCGTATCATATACTAATTTTTTTTCAAGGAAATTATCAATAATTTCTTGATCGGATAGATCCCATGTTAATGTCATTTCATTCCAAAGATATACGGTTTTATTATAAGTATATTGATTATTATAATAGTATAATTTATTATTTTTATCAAATCTTGTTGTTATACGTAATTGAATTATATAATCAATTTTTTCCATTCCTAATGAATCAATTGCCGTTAATTGTGTTTCATATAAATAGTTACCTTCATTCCAATATGTATTTACGAACATATTTTCTTGATCTTTATCAATAGAAACAACATAATCATCATTTATTAACTTTGCATTTAAATATTGTGTGATTGAAACAAAATCACCATATGCATATAAATTTTCATTTTCAAACATTTCCGATGTTGAAAATGTAAAATATTGTAAATATGGTGTTATATCAGTAATCCATATATCGGATACCGTTATCGTATTCGGAATAAAGTAATGAAGATATATAATTTTTTCAAGATTATTTACAAAGAATCCAGAATAAGATAACTCGGTATTTTTAGTCCATTCTGATATTTCGTCGGAAGAAAAAGATGCATCATTCGTATTATTAAAATATACATCATATGAAACTTCCGCACTTGTTTCTCCTTCTATTATATTAATAATACTTACTTTTTCTTTTTTTTCGATATCATATTCCATCATATTATTTTTAATTTTTTGTTCTCTTCTTTGATATCCTAAAACTTCCGAATTATATACACCGAATGTATAATTACTGATCGTAAATTCGGCTTTTCCTAATGGAAATGAAATAAAAAAGGAAGATATTATAATTAATAATATAGTAATACTTCCATACCCGCGTTTTTTATTCATAATATATATATATATTTAAGTTTTATTTAAATTAATATTTTATTTTATCATTACATTTTTTTTGCGAAAAATAAATAAAAAAAATAAAATTTTTATTTTTTAAAGCGTAAATCCGTGTGATTTTAATACATCATCGATATCTTTTATTTCAATCAATTTATGCGGAAAACGTTCGGAAATATAAATTGATCGTCTTACATCTCCCCATTTTTCTGTCATCGTTTTATTATATCCGAAATTGGATTCATTTTCACTAATAAAATCAAAAACTAATGTTTCTTTCTTTCCTTCTTTAGGTCGTAAAGCTCTTCCTATTTTTTGAATAACTGCCGTTCGACTTTTTGATTCATCGGTTAAAATAATAGAATCGATATTCGGAATATCAACGCCTTCTCCCATAATTTGTCCCGTCGCAACTATTATTTTCAATTTACCTTCTTTCATACGATCAAATAATGCATTTCGTTTACTTCTTTTAATATCTATATTTTCTTTTTCGTCTTCTGTAATTTGAATTTCTCGTTCCGTAATTCCCGTTAATATCTCCGATTTAATTCCTTTTTCTTTAAGATCCGAAATTAATTTTTTTCCATGTTCATTATAATTTACAAATATAATACCCGTTTTATCATTTTTATATAATTTAGATGCGATATCTACAATTAAATTGTTTTTTTCTTTATTACATTCTCCTTCTGCTTTTCTATAATAATGAAAATTATTTTTTATAGGAATTATTCCTCTATCAACATTTTTCCTCATTGCTTCACTAAGAGTGTCATAACAATATGGATCTCTTAATGCTTTAAGTACCTCATAATCATCATCAAATGCATAATTATGTTTTATCATATAAATTTGAGGTTTTGTTAAATATCCTTTTTCAACAAGATTCATTGCTTTAATATCCCCGATTTTATTACCGACACCCGCAGTAATTTCCAACTCTTTTTGATCTTCACGATACGGAGTTGCCGAAAGACCGAATCGCATAGGAGCAGGAGTATTTTTTAAAATTAAATTAAATTTATCGGCTGGAATATGATGTACTTCATCAATAATTAATATCGGAGAATTTTTAAGTACTTGTAATACGGCTTGTTTTTTCGATTCTTCGACCGTTTTATCATCATCAAAAACACGATATGCCATCGGAATAGACACAATATTAATATTAATTTTATTCGGCTCATTTTTAATATCTACAACTTTTCCCCCTACTTGTCCGATTGCAATATCATCTTTATTAAAATACGATTCTATTTGCGTTTTAGCATTATAAAATAAAGAAATATTCGGAACAAGAAATGCGGTATTTCTTCCCAATCGTGCAATAATTTCACTTGCAATTAATGTTTTTCCGCCTCCAGTAGCCAATGCGATTAATCCGCTTTTTTCTTTTACTGCATTATTTATTATATCGATTTGATAATCACGTAATTTATCATGCATTAATGTTCCTTCTAAGTTTTTGATTTTATCGGAAAAATCAATATCCATATTATTATTTTTAAATAATTTAATAAGATTTGTTTTTAATCCGACTGGAATTTCAAACATTCCCCTCTTTTTTTCAATTAACGTACGAGTAATTAATTCATATTTATTAGTTTTCGGATTATATGTTTTTTCATTATAAGAGAGGAGGGAGGGATTGCGCGAATCATTATATAATATATCGTCTTGAATACTAAGTTCTATTTTTTTATATTGTTCATCCGTTAAATTTTTAATCGGAATAACAATTTTAGGACTATCCGCCAAAATTGTTGCCGTTATTTTATTTTTTTTTTCTTCTTTCTTTTTTTCGCTCGTACTCTGAATTTCGGATACATTTATATTTTGTTGTTGTACGGTAGTTTGTTGTTGTACGGTAGTTTGTTGTTGTACGGTAGTTTGTTGTTGTACGGTAGTTTGTTGTTGATCTAAATGCGGTAAATTAAAATTTTTAGTACTAATCGATGAATCAAAATTTTCATTTAATGGTTGTATTTTATTAGTATTAGTAGCATTAAATAAAGTGCACGGATAAACATCATAGCCAAATTTAACCGAAAAATTATTATCAAGAAGATGATATGCTACATCTAAAATTATATTCGGATCACTACTGCACCATCCTTTTTCGTAAGATATATTATCAACGAGTATATCTGATAGAAAACTAAATCCACCATCGGTAGGAAAATTTTTATCATTTCTTTTGTCGGCTAAACTTTTTTTATCTCTGAATATAGTAAGTGCAGAACTATTATATCCTCTAAAACAAAATACATCTTTTTTATATGCGTTACCTAAAAAAATAGAAAAGTTAGTTTTATTTGTTGATTTATGACTATGAATTTGAATCGGTTTTTTTGAATTATATTGAAATACTTCATTAATATATTTCAATAATTCATCATTTGCATCTTTATCTTTCTTATTTTTAATACAATTTTCTTTGATTTCAGAAAATTTTTTATAAGTAAAATTGAAAGGAATACTCATAATATTATTATCATATTTTTATTTATAAAATAATAAGAATTAAAAAATTCTTTAAATAATTTTAATATATAATTAAAAATATGAAGGTTAAAAATATAATTAACATTAAAAAAATTATGTATTCATTCATTTTTCTTTTATGGATATATTATATAATCGTATTATTATCATATTTTTCTCTTTTTTATTCTCAATCTCAAATTATTGAATATGGTGCAATAATGTTTATAGGAATTATGTGTGTAGTATTCGGTGGGTTTATTATTTTTATTATAAAAACATCATCACATGAAGAAAGAAGTTTTCAAATTCTTCTTTTTATATTATTTACCGTAATTTTTTATTTTTTATTTTTAATGTGAAAATTTAATTTTATTTTTTTATATATATAATTAATAAGTATAATATGAAGTATAAAATTTTAGATGTAAGCCATTTTAATGCAAAGAATATGAATGTAACAAAAGCATTAATTGAAGAAATAAATGAAGCGAAAAAATACACATTTACTGTGTTTGAATCTGATACCGATATGTTAAATTTTTTGATTCATCTCAAAAATGAGATGAAAATTATTGAATTGAATATTAATCCATCCCCGACAAACTCATTTTCAATTAGAAATACGAACGGAGATATAAAAACAAATTCAAAAGTAATAAAAAAAATATTAAAAGATGAATATGATATATATCAAGAAAAAAAAAATGGAAATGGAAATGAAAATGGAAACGAAAATGAAAATGAAAATGAAAACGAAAACGAAAACAAAAATGAAAATAATAAAATAAAAGAAGAAAAGACCGAAAGAATACCGTTCAATTCCGTAATTGAAATTGAACAAAAACCGAAAATGGAAACATTAACATTTCAAGAATTATTAAAATTAATGGAAAAGTTTCTTGGAACGGAATTAGAAAACATACAAGAAATTAAAATCGATTTAAAATTACAAAAACGTTTCAACGATACCATAATTCCAGTTCTTATTAAACTATGGAGGAAGTAAAAATGCCGATGTTTGCAATTAATAAATTAACGGGAGAAAGAGTTAAAGCCGAAAGAACTCTCGATATCAGTAAATATCCTAACGATGCGTTTATTTGTCCGAATCCGCATTGTAAAAAAATTTTAAGATTAAAAGGTAATGATTTAGCGGATTCAAGAATAAAAAAAATAGAAAAGAAAGAAGAAAAGAAAGAAAAGAAAATGAAAAAAGTTCCTCATTGGTTTCATTTAGAGGCTGAAGATGACTCTATTAAATATTCTGAAGATTCGGAAGTTGAAATAGTAAGCATTCAAGCAATTCAAAATTTTCTTCAAATATCTAATAGATATTTAGAAATTTGGATGACAAAGAACGACAATAATAAAGAAACCACATTATTGTTAAATGTATTATATGAAATGAATGAAAATAAATATGCGCTTGAAATTCGTTCAACGCCGATAAATATTGAAGAATATGAACGAAGGGAAAAAGCATATCCGTTGTATGATTTAACTCCAGTATGGATACTACATGAAAAAGTATCATACGGAATTGAAAATCAAAATATGGAAGGATCATTTGGAAAAGGAGGTAATACTAGATTATTAAGTTCTCAATTTGAAAGAAGATTGGCGAGAAGACAAAAATATATATTATATTATCATTTTGTCCCAGATGAAATAACAAAAGAAATTAATTTTGATAATCCTAAAATAAATATAAGTGTAGTAAAATATAAAAAAGCAAAAAAAGGACGATGGAAATATGATATCGAAGAAGAATACGATATAATCAATAAACAACAATTTGATTATATTTTGACAAAAATCCAATATGAAAAAGAAAAATATGAGGAATTAAGAAAATCAAATGAATTTAATGAATTCATTCATTATAAATTTGATGAAGATTTAGATCAATGGATTCCCGATTCTCGTGCAGTATTTTGTAATAAAACTAATACTCCCGCATTCTTTCCGATGAATATAACCGTTCCTCAACCGTATTTAATTCCATCGGAAATGAAAGAAATGTTAGAAAAAGAAAAAGAAGAAAATATAAAAAAGGGAATGAATTCAATTATTGCCGAAATTAATAGACAAAAAAAATGGAACGAGTATAATAAAGTGGATATATACCGAGTTTCCGATTAAAATTAAATTTTTTAAAATAAAAATATATTTTTTAAATTTTATTATATATTATGGAAATATCAATGAATTAAAATTATTTACTAATTTTGATAATATGTGAAAAATTCATAATAAGTTTTTAAATATATAAATAAAAATAAAGGTATGAGCGAGAAAATATTAATATTAAAAACTCCTCCTTATGCAAAAATATTCGAAGAAATGGATAAAGAACCACAAAAATCCACAACGTATGTGAATAAATGTATACGTTGTGGATTTAAGTCTACTTCCATAAAAAAATATGATGAATGTCCAGTATGCAAAATACTGCGACATGCAACAACGTTGTGGATGTCCGAATCAGAAATAAAGCATACTTTTTCGGTTGAACCTTCCCCTTTTAAAATTGAAGGTGAGATCAACATTCGAAAAAAAGTAATTCAACATTATCAAGAAATTTTATTAAAATTTGCTGAATGTGCGATTGAACTTCGATTTGTTGAACCCGAATTCATTCGTCAAGCACACCAAGCGGCTTTGATCCTCGATATGTTCGAGGACAAATTGTGTTATTGTAAAAACCTCAATATGGACGGAGAATGGATATCTATTGATGAAGCGGGGTTGATAGTGTATCCCTTTTCATCAATTTATTTAGACAAGCAATACAATCAATCTCAATTGTTATGCAAAAAAACGGTAGAAACCTTGATAAATGAAAAAGGAGATGAATGGTTCATCATCTCCGATTAAGGTATGAAAAATGATGGAGATTCGGAAAAATTAAATTGATTTTTTTCTTTTTTAAGAACCTTCATTCGGGATTATGATTGAGGGTTTACACAAAGTATAACGAAAAAAACGGAGATGAAAATTAATGGAAAATATATCTATCGGATATTGCGCCAATTGCGGCATTCATTTATACGGTATCGTAAATAAAAACGGCTACTATGTTCACACAAACTTTTCCGACAACGATAATCTGTTCAACAAAAAGTGCCCGTACTGCCAAACCGAGCGCGCAATTTTCTGCAAAGAATGCAACGCAGAAATAGAAGATTTTTCCGACCCACAATTTTATTCGTATTGTTCGGGCTGCGGAAAAAAACTCTAAACCCCTAAAATTAAAAAATCTTCTTTTTTCCTTCTTTTCATTGTGTGATTTATTTATTTATACATAACATATAACACAAAATATTAAAAAAATTTTTGAAAAAATTACAAAGGAAAATGAACGTCCTAACGTACTGAATGCCTTCAAATTATCATTGGTTCCGCGATTCATTTCATGGATACGTCCTTTTACCATTTTCTTTATCATAAATCCGTTTCGCGGGCGGGTTCATATCTTTGCTATGATTTACGTGATTTTCTCCTTGTTTGCTTTTTTTCGATCTATGTTTACCGAGTTTCCGATTAAAATTAAATTTTTTAAAATAAAAATATATTTTTTAAATTTTATTATATATTACGGAAATATCAATGAATTAAAATTATTTATTAATTTTGATAATATGTGGAAAATTCATAATAAGTTTTTAAATACATAAATAAAAATAAGGGTATGAGCGAGAAAATATTAGTATTAAGAACTCCTCTGTCAAATGAAGCCATTTATGCAAAAATGGGGAATGACATGACCGTCGATGCCGCCATCTCAAAAATAATCCAACGACTTGAAAATGAAGGAAAAAATCTTGAATCACAAGCACTAAAAAAGATGTACGAAACGCATCAACTGTTTAACGGAAATAGTGTCATTACAAAAGGAACATTAATTTCTTCGTTAAACACAAAAGAAGAAGTTGTGAGAGATCAAAAGATTAGTGTTGCAGAAATTGATCTCATCGCAACACATTCTGGCGGCTTAATTTAAATTTTTTATTTTATTTCATTTTTTTTCTTTCTTTCTTTCTTTCTTAATAATTCATAACATCCATTATAATATTATATATTACAGAAATATCAATGAATTTACTAATTTTGATAATATGTGAAAAATTCATAATAAGTTTTTAAATACATAAATAAAAATAAGGGTATGAGCGAGAAAATATTAGTATTAAGAACTCCTTTGTCAAGTGAAGCTATTTATGCAAAAGTGGGGAATGATATGACCGTCGATGCCGCCATCTCAAAAATAATCCAACGACTTGAAAATGAAGGAAAAAATCTTGAATCACAAGCACTAAAAAAGATGTACGAAACGCATCAACTGTTTAACGGAAATAGTATCCTTACAAAAGGAACATTAATTTCTTCGTTAAACACAAAAGAAGAAGTTGTAAGAGATCAAAAAATTAATGTTGCAGAAATTGATCTCATTGCAACACATTCTGGCGGCGTAATTTAGAATTTTTATTTTATTTTATTTTTTTTCTTTCTTTCTTAATTCATAACATCCATTATAATATTGTAGTAATGGATGTCCGATCGATATATTTTTCCATTTTAAATTTTTTTGTATTTCATTTAATGAAATTTCTAAACGTAACGAAAGCTCATGTGCGCAAGCTAATCCGTATAATTTATTTTTCGTTAATTTTATTATTATATTTATTTTATTATATAATTGCGAAATATTATTTTTATATTGATTTTTATACAATTTTTTTAATATAAATTCTATTTCTGATGTAGTTTTTTGAAAAAAACACAATCGACCATCCGATTGACATGTTTTACATTTCATAGGTCGATAATCGACTCCGCTACCAGTTGCACCATATTGATAATTGAAATTATAAATTAAATCTCTTCTTGCATTCTTAAATTCTTCTACTGTTGCATATTTTTTATTTCTTTTATCCCGTTTCCACCAATATTCGATAAGATGATCAACATCGAAAAATTTTTTAATATATAAACTTAATTGAAGAGCAAAATGATGCGGAATTTGTTCTCCAGATTGAATTAATTCGTCAAGTGTTTGAATACAAAGCGGACTATTCGCTATAATCGTATCTATGTTCGTATCTTTTATTTTAAATTCGGTAACATCGGTAATATCATCAAAAAACTCTTTTACCGCATTTTGATATAATGTTAATTGTGATGGATCGAGTTTTTTATTATATTGTTGAATTTTTTGTATAAATAATTCTTTTAATGAATGATAAATAATATATCGCGCTTTTGAATACGGAATACTTATATATCCATGTTTTAATGATATAGTTTTTAATTGTTGAATATAAGAAAATGCATTAACCCAACATAAATTAATCCATGACTTTTTTTCTTTTACATTTAATTTTTCTCCCCGTATTCCATAATCATATACTAATTTAAGATTTTTTTCCGATATACCTAATAACGTATAAAGTAATTTCTGAATTAAATGATCGTATGTTAAAAATCCTTCTTCTCCAAAAACGAAAGGTATGTATTTCGCTTTTTCAATTAATTTCATGATAATTTGTATTTCATTTTCAATTACCCATGAAAAAAATGTGGAATTCGGATATGATGCGATCATTATTCGCATCGCATAATGAGAAACGATAAAATCTTCTAATGAAATATTCGATAATACATATTGTATTTCATTTTCATATCTATATATTTTATTATTATTATTATCATCAAAATATACGAATGAATCATATAATTGTCTTCTGATATGAATCCAAGAAGAAATTAATGCGGGAATATCATTATTTACATTTTTTAATTGTTCCGCAATAATTTCATTAATTTTATTTTCATTAAAATATGAATTAAAAAAATCGAAAAATTTCATTCCGTAAAACCAAATTCGATAATCATTTTTATTTATTTTTTTGATTATAGTATTATTCATCCTCGATTTCCTCCTTTTTTCTTTCTTTATTTAATTGTGTTATTATTAATTTTATTAATGCGGAATTTACATGAATTTTTTTACTAATTTGTTTTCCTTGTTTTTCATTTATAAATGTTATTAATTTTAATTCGTTTAATAAATGTAATTTTTTATGAAACCAAATAAATGATTTCGGCGGTATATTTTTTTTATGTATTTCTTTTACATATTCATTATAATATAATTTTCGATCGATCGGAATGGTATAAGTTATAAGCAAATAAAAAAGTGTTCGGATATGAATATCGGAAAAATTAAAATAATTTTGTAAATTTAAATAAGAAAATAACATCGTATTACAATATTCCAATATATTAACATTGTTACTATTATTTAATTTTAATTGTAATATATTTTTGAATACTTGTAATAATATTTCGCAATTATTAATATTATATTCATTTGCTTGTTGTAAAATTTTTTGTATTAACCAATTTTCGATAGGAATATGTGTCGCTTGAATTCGTGAATATAAAATGGAAAATAAATCATCGATGGTATATTGTTTAAAATGAATATATTGAGCATTATATTTTGCAAGATAGGTATCAAATTGATATTTTTTTACTTCCTTTATATCTTGTATGATAAAAATAAGTAAAATATTGGTATTTCCGATTAACGGAACAATTATTTTTTTTATAAATTCGTTAATACGAAAAATTGAAGAAAGATGATCGAAAATAAATACGTATTTTTTTTCATTATTTCTATTTTTTTTAATTATATTTTCATATTCCGATACATTATTACTAGTAAAATTTTTTGTTAAAATGTCATATTTAATTCTTTGCGGCGAATTTTTAATATTATTATCAATATAATGTATAAATAAAGAATTGGTTGTATTCTTTTTAATTTTTATATATAAATCCATTAATATTTTAATAAAATACGTCTTTCCCGATCCTTTTTCTCCGACTATAAATATATAATTACTACTATTATTGTTGTTTATATTATTATTATTATGAAATGACGTAAGTATATTAATTATTTTTTCGCATTCTTGTTCTCTTCCTATTAATTGTTGATCTTTCCATTCTTTAGATAATGGATCTAATGTATAATTCAATGATATAATTTTTTCTTTAATGAAATCAACAATGTTTTTTGACATTATACATAATTAGTTTTGAAACTTATTAAACTAATTTTATTTTTTTATTTATATATTCACATGTTATTAATTCGTTCATTTTTTGTTAATTCGTTCAAATCTCATTAATTCATATCACTTCTTGTTAATTCGTTCGCATTAAGTTAATTCGATTAATTCGTTCACTTCTCGTTAATTCGAAAATAACGCACAAAATGCACATTATTTTCAATTTTCATTTCTTGTTAATTCGTATTATATCTTGTTAATTCGTATTATATCTTGTTAATTCGAATCGCATCTTGTTAATTCGATCATGTTTTAAAAAAAAAAATTTTCGGCAAAATTTTTTTCTAAAAAAAGAATTAAAAAAAAAGAATTTTCAATTTTATTTCAATTTTGGACATAATTGTTTATTTTATATAAATTATGTAGCGTTTCAAATCCCGTTAATTCGTTAACTCTAATATAATTAAAAAATTATTATTATTTTAAAGATATATATATTTATTTATATATTGACGGTACGAATTAACTAGAAATGAACGAATTAATCGGAAGTGATACGAATTATTCGAAAGAGAAAAAGAAGAAAAAAACATTAAAAACATTATTTTTTTTATTTACTAAAATTTTTGACTTGATCATTTTTATTTTTGAAAAAACTCGATCGAATTAACTCGAAGTGATACGAATTAATGCGAAGTGATACGAATTAATGCGAAGTGATACGAATTAACAAGAAATGAAAATCGAAAATAATGCGTATTTTGTGCGTTATTTTCGAATTAACGAGAAGTGAACGAATTAATCGAATTAACTTAATGCGAACGAATTAACAAGAAGTGATACGAATTAATGAGATTTGAACGAATTAATGGAGAAATGAACGAATTAACAACAAGTGATTTTTATTATTATTTTTAATTAAAAATTAAAGATTTATATATACGGTTAAAAATATTAAAAATATGAAATCTAATATATGTGAATCAAATATTTCACAAGAAAGTCGCGAGATTATGAAAACTATCGGAAATATTGCGCGAAGTATTAATGAAAAATGTTTTGCGGTAGGAGGAATCGTACGGGATTGCATTTTAGGAAGAGAAAATGATGATCTTGATATCGTATGTACGGATATAACTAAAGTTGCAAATGAATTAGAACGAAGATCGATTGCAAAAAATATTACATCGGAAAAAGGAATTACCAAACAAAATTTTTTTACTAATATTATGATTTTTAATAATGGTAAAAAAGTTGATTTGGTCGAACCGAGAAAAGAAACATATGTAAAAGAAAGTATTAAACCTATAGTTGAAAAAGGAACACTTGAAGATGATGTAATGCGACGTGATTTTACTATTAATACGTTGCATTTAGGAATTTCGGATAATGATTGGATGTATATTTATGATCATACGAGTAAAGGAATATCGGATATTAATAAAAAAATTATACGAACTCCTCGTGATCCTAAAATTACCTTCGATGAAGATCCATCCCGAATACTTCGTGCCGTTCGATTTGCAGCATGTTATAATTTTACAATTGATCCGAATGTAAAGCAAGCAATTAAAAACATGACCAAAGAAATTTCCCGAGTTTCATCCGAATTAATTAATAAAGAAATTATGAAAGGGGCAAAATGCGATAATTATTTTCGACTTATGTATGAAACGGATTTAATGAATGAAATTATGCCAGAAATTACAAAACTTAAAAACGTAAAACAAAATCCGCAACATCATAAATTTGATGCTTTAGAACATACATTCGGAGTTGTTGATAATTTACCGCATGATTCATTACTTAGAATGGTGGGAATATTACACGATGCTGGAAAAGCAATAACGACAAAAGAAGATGGATCTTCTTATGATCATGAAAAATATTCAAAAGAAATCGCCGAAAATATTTTAAATCGATTAAAATTTTCAAATAATGACAAGAATTTTATTCTTACACTTGTTGAAAATCATATGCGATTACATAATTTTCCAGAAAATGCTACGGAAAAAGCAACTCGAAAATTTATAAATGAAACGAAAAAATATTATGAAAATTTAAAAATTATAAGCGAAGCTGATATTCGTTCCGATAGTCCGAATGTGGATGAAAAAATTAAAATAATGAATAAAAAAATTGAAAATATTGAAGCGGTTAAAAAGAATATGGAATCTATTTTCGGTCCTTCTTTTAAATTGTCGATTAACGGAAATGATATTAGAAAATATGGATGGGAAAAACAAAATATCGGAATAATAAAAACACATATTGAAAAGAAAGTTATTGATGGTGAATTAAAAAATGATCGTGAAGAGTTATTACAATATTTGAAAACATTAAAAATGAATGAGGTGAATGAATAATGATTACGGATAAAAAAAATGATCAATCGAAGTTAGATTTTATTATAGTAATAGGAATTCCATCATCGGGAAAATCAACGGTACGAAATCAAATAAAAAAGCAATATTCGGAGTTATGCGTTATTTCACCCGATGAAATTCGCGAACGGATGTTAAATGTATCTGTTACGAAAAAAAGTTATGATCCATCCATTGAATCATATGTTTGGACCGAAGCAAAAGATAAACTTGAATATTGTATTGAAGAAAAAAAGCATATCTTTTTTGATGCTACAAATATTAAAAAAGCATTACGAAATCAATTTATTTCTAAAGCTAAAGAAAGCGGATATACCACGAAAGGAATTTATTTAAACATTGATCCGACATTAGCCCTTTTTCGGCAAAAAAATCGGGAACGAAAAGTACCAGAAGATGTTATTTATAATATGTATTATACTATGGAAAAACCGACAAAAGATGAATTTGATATTCTTGAAATTATTAACAAAAATGCGGAAAAAAATGAATGTTTAAAATTAAACGGAACATGGGATGAAAATTCATCGAATGAATATGGTAGAAAATGTAAAATGTATTATTATATTTAATTTTTTGATATAATTTTAAATTTTTTTATTTATATAAAATTAAAATGTTATAATTTATTAGTTAAAAGAATTATAATATATATTTATAAATTTGAAATAAATAATACATAATATGAAAGAAGTTTCTAAATTAAGTTCTTCAAAAACCGAAAAAAGTTTGAATTTTGTATTAGATGTAGTATATAAAAATTATTTAAATAATAAATTATATACTATAATGAATACAAAAGGAGAACGTAAAAAAGCAAAATATGAAAAAATTTATTCGATAGATAAATTAATTAACTATATTACCGATTTAAATAATAAAATAGAAAACTCGGATGTATTATCCGTTTTAAATGTAAATTCGGTTTGTTCTTCTTCCGATTATATTATTCCGATAGAATATAAAAAAAATGCATATAAAAAAACCGAAACGAAAACTTCTCAACAAAATGAAAATATTTCGCCGAAAATAAAAGAAGGGAATTGTGATTATCTTTTTTTATGTATTCGGCCTCCATTTTTGAAAGAAATTGAAGAAAAAAAAAATATCAAAGATGCAAAAGTTTTATTTGATGAGAAAAATATGCATAATAATTTTTCATTTATACAATTGAAAAACAAACTTTGTAGTAAAAAAGTTATCGAATTATTTAATAAAAATAAATAATTTTTTTTTAAATTTTTAATTTTTTTAAAACGGATAATCATAAATGGTTAAAAAAACGATAAATTATCCGAAGAAAACGAACGATGATAATATGAAAAATATATTTTTTTATATTTTAATTTTATTACGTAATAAATGATATACTTTTTTAAATATAAAAATTATATTAAATATATGTTGGATTCATTAAATAAAAAATGGTGTAAAGAAAATCAAAAATTAAAATGTAATACATTAACGTCACAATCATCCGAATTAAAAAAAATAATATTTATCATAGTTACACTTGCCGCTCGATATTTATTTCCGTATTTTATCGGCGCATATTATTTTAATTCGATCGTCGGAATTATATATATATTTTATCCGTTTTCTCAAATTATTCCGTATTATCATATTTATTTTGAATATATTCCATATGCTAATTTACAATATACGACTTTAGATTTTATTTTATTAATAGGTAGTATTAGTATTATGCTCGGATATTATTTTTATGTATTTACGCAATATGGATCTTATGTATTTATTCAAATATTTTTTTCGGTATTTATTTCTTTAGGTATGGTTTTTATTGCAACATCGGTAATATTCGGAATTGTATTTTTAATTTTTAATGTATTTTTTACCATTTTAATTGATATTTCATTAATTAAAAAAACGAAATTATTATAATTTTTTTATTTTTTACTTTAAATTTTTTACTATTTTATATTTTTTAACCGTATTATCTTTTTCTTTTATTTCAAGTATATCTTGATTTTTATTATTATTTATTATATTGTTATCCTCATCGGTTTTTTTCAATTTATTTTTTCTTTTAAGATTATCCGCTTCTAAAAGTAGAAAAAATAATGCCATTCGATATAATTCCGAACGCGAAAATATTAATCGTTGATTCATAATTTTATCAATGGTATTAAGTATAATGGGATCTTCATGGATTGAAATTATTTTTCCTTCACTTTTATTTTTAAATTCAAATTGATTAAATTGTTTTAAAAAATGAATCATTGAACCCCGAATAATACTATTACGACTATCATGATTTAACTGTTCTCGGTTAAATATTTCATCTATTTCTTTTTGATATGTATCCAATAGTGCTATAAATTCTTTGGAAAAATTTAATGTTATGTTATGCTTCATTTCATTTCTCTTTTTATATTATGATTATATATATTTAAATATTATTTTGTTTTTGTTTTTGTTTTATTTTTTCTATAAATGATTGTTGATCCGCCAAAAATTCACTTTCACATGTATTACATATATAAAATTCTCCGAGATCTTTATGTACATATCGTTTTAACATAGTATTATATTCATCATCATAAGTATCACATATAATACATTGATTAATTTCTTTATGTAAAAAATGAGAAAAAATGGTTATTAAATCATTAATAAATTCGCGTACTTCTTTTTCACTCATACTTATTATTTTTTATTTCTTATTTTTAAAATTTTTTAATAATATATATAACCTCATAATTTTTTACACACACTTTTTATAAATGGGGTGCGTAAATTTTTATGAAAATCCATATATGTTTATATATATATATAATTCAAAATTAAAATATGAGTCGGACTGAAGATAGTTATCGTACCGAATTAATTAATGAAATTAATTCATCATTATTAGCTCCATACAGAGCGTATAATTCAATGCAAATAAAAATAATAAATGATGATGAAAAAAAGAAAGAATTGAATGCAGAAAAACGAGAATTTGATATTGTCATATTAGATAATGCATATGTAAGTGATAAAAAAATTAATCCCAGTCGAATCGAATTTGTAATTGAAACCAAGAAATTAAATAGTAAAGAAGACGGTATTAAACAAGCCGAAGATGCATTCGTTGCATTCCCTTCTTTAATTTATACATTTGCAACTAATTTTGAGTCATTATATTATCGAAAACGAAATGAACAAAGTGATAGAATCAGTTTGAAAGGGAAAAATATAAATTCAAAAATAAAAAAAGTTGCGGAAATTATCGTTTCTTTTATTAATGAAGAAATTAAAAAAAAAACAATAATAAAAAAAGAAACGTTATCGGAAAAAGAAATTATTGAAACACTGAAAGAATGCATGGAAAATATTCAAAATCAAATGACAGAATTACCCGATGAATCGAAAGAAGAATTAACGAAACGGACATTAATTATGTGGAAAAATATTGATGAAAAAGAAAGTAAAAACAAATTACAATATAATTATAAAAGAGCTGCAGCATATATTATTATTGATCAATTTTTATTTTATCATTTATTGCAACAAAAATCAAAAAAATATAAGTTACCAGAATTAAACCCGCTTGATCAAAATGAAGATAATCCCGAAATGTTTTATACAAAATATATAAATCGAGCAATTAAAGAAACGGGAGATTATCGACCTATATTAGATATAGATTTATTAAGTTTTTTACCGAAATCGAAAAATATTATTAAAATTTTGAATGAGGTAATAGAAAAAATTAAAGGATTGAAGATTGAAACTCAATCTTCAGATTTTATCGGAAAAATATTTCATAATATGATTCCATCGGAAATTCGAAAACCATTAGCAGCATATTATACGAACTCAAATGCAGCAAATTTACTTGCTCGATTGTCAATAAAATCGGAAACTGATAAAGTATGTGATTTGGCATGCGGAAGCGGAACATTATTGGTAGAATCATATCACGTTTTATATGAAAAATATAAACAACAAAAAGATCAGAATCATTCCGATGAAGAAATTCATAGAAAATTATTAGAAGAGCAAATTTATGGAAATGATATTACATTATTTGCTACTCATTTAGCAGCAATAAATCTTGCAGCTCAATGTTTAGATGGTGAGATAAATAAAATTAATATTACGACAGGGAATGGATTAGGAATTTATCCAAATAATGAATATTCATCTTTACTTACATTTGGAAAAATGAATATAAATATCGTTGAGATGAAAAATACTAATGACACTAATAAAAAAATTTTATTTCCGTATTTTGATGTAGTAATAATGAATCCCCCATTTTCAAAACATAAAGGAATGGGGAAAGAAATGAAAGATAAAATATTTGAAATAATGGACCATTATAAATGGTTTGATAATAGAGATGAACGAAAAAAATATATAGATGTAAAAATGGGATTACATGGATATTTTATACTTCATGCGGATCATTTTATTGAAAAAGAGGGTCGGATGGCAATGGTTTTACCTACATCTACTTTTACTTCGGAATATGGGAAAAAAATTATATTATATTTAAAAGAAAAGAAATATTCAATCCCTTTTGTTATAGAAAAAGATACAACGAATGCTACATTTTCCGAAGATTGTGGTTTTAAAGAATATATCGTGATTTTTGAAAAAGGTATGTTATCCGATAAAAATAAAACAAAATTAATATCAATTTTTGATGAAATACTCATGGAAAATCCTCTTGAACTCTATAATTCTATTATTTCAAATAAACTATCATCCAATTTAAGAATTCGAGAAATTTTAACGATGGAATTGTATTCGGGAAAAAAATGGACGGAATTATTTAATCCGCAATCGGAAAGCGGTTTAATTGAAAAAATTAATCATAAAAATAAATTGGAATCGTATCAAAATAATTCTTCCGAATTAAAAATTACATATGGATTTAATGGAACATATTCTGAATTTTTAATGATCCCTAATAAATACTGGGATATACAAAAATTAAATAGTACAACATTAAAATTAATTCAAAAAATAACGGATAAAAATGACGAACAAAAAGAATGTACAATTCCTTTAAAATATTGCGTTCCCGCTATTCGTAAATCCGAAAATTTTAATTGCTTAAAAGCTCATCCCGATTGTTATGTTTTGAATCTCCCTCCCGAATTACCATTTGAGTTATCTGATTTTCATCGAAAATATTTACATTTTTGTGAATTATTATTAGAACAAAAAATTGAAAAAGATAAAAAGAATGGACATAAGAGAGTAGATATTATTAAACATTCTTTTGATAATAAAAAATTTCCGTGGTATAGTCATGCATCTAAAAATCATTGTGAGAGAACACATAATTTATTTATAATTGGGAAGTATGGAATTAATACAAGAAAATCTCTTACTTTTTATTCCGAAGAAAAATGTACGGTAAATAATATTATTTTTGGCGTAATTTGTAAAAATGATAAATTTTATCTTTCATGGATATTTTCAACTTTATATTTATACTTATTAACATTAAAACAACAAATAATATCAAAAGGATATTTTCGTATGCTTCTTAATGATTTTGATTCAATGTTATTTCCGAAATATGATACGTTTACTGAAGAAGAAAAACAACAATTGATTTCAAAAATAGAAGAAATTATGAAAATTCCCGAATCCGAATTACCGACAATTCCAAATCAAATAGGAAAACAAGGAATTCCGATGAAAGAACGGGTAGAACTTGATAATTTATGGCTTAAAATACTCGGAGTTCCCGAAACTGAAATCGATAAAATTCGAGATGAAATGTATTCTTCAATTCTTTTATATTTAAATGCATAATATATTATGAATGAATAATTTTTTTAATTTTTAATTTATTTTTAATTTATTTTTATAATATATAAATAATGCTTATTTTTAAAATTTTTTAATAATATGTTTATATATATGTAATTTAAAATTAAAATATGAGTCGAAGTGAAGATAGTTATCGTACCGAATTAATTAATGAAATTAATTCATCATTATTAGCTCCATATAGAGCATATAATTCAATGCAAATAAAAATAATAAATGATGATGAAAAAAAGAAAGAATTGAATGCAGCAAAACGAGAATTTGATATCGTCATATTAGATAATGCATATGTAAGTGATAAAAAAATTAATCCCAGTCGAATTGAATTTGCAATTGAAACCAAAAAATTGGATAGTAAAGAAGACGGTATTAAACAAGCCGAAGATGCATTCGTTGCATTCCCTTCCTTAATTTATACATTTGCAACTAATTTTGAGTCATTATATTATCGAAAACGAAATGAACAAAGTGATAGAATAAATTTGAAAGGGAAAAATATAAATTCAAAAATAAAAAAAGTTGCGGAAATTATCGTCTCTTTTATTAATGAAGAACTTAAAAAACGAACGATAATAAAAAAAGAAACGTTATCGGAAAAAGAAATTATTGAAACATTGAAAGAATGCATGGAAAATATTCAAAATCAAATGATAGAATTACCAGATGAATCGAAAGAAGAATTAACGAAACGGACATTAATTATGTGGAAAAGTATTGATGAGAAAAAAAGTGAAAGCAAATTACAATATAATTATAAAAGAGCTGCAGCATATATTATTATTGATCAATTTTTATTTTATCATTTATTGCAACAAAAATCAAAAAAATATAAGTTACCAGAATTAAACCCGCTTGATCAAAATGAAGATAATCCCGACGTGTTTTATACAAAATATATAGCTCGAGCAATTGAAGAAACGGGAGATTATCGACCTATATTAGATATGAATTTATTAAGTGTTTTACCGAAATCGAAAAATATTATTAAAATTTTGAATGACGTAATAGAAAAAATTAAAGGATTGAAGATTGAAACTCAATCTTCAGATTTTATCGGAAAAATATTTCATAATATGATTCCTTTGGAAGTTCGAAAACCATTAGGATCATATTATACGAACTCAAATGCAGCAAATTTAATTGCTCGATTGTCAATAAAATCGGAAACGGATAAAGTATGTGATTTAGCATGCGGAAGCGGAACATTACTGGTAGAATCATATCACGTTTTATATGAAAAATATAAACAACAAAAAGGTCAGAATTATTCCGATGAAGAAATTCATAGAAAATTATTAGAAGAGCAAATTTATGGAAATGATATTACATTATTTGCTACTCATTTAGCAGCAATGAATCTTGCAGCTCAATGTTTAG
>Ga0308414_1000064_pt1 | contig 57438 bp, 59 predicted proteins | sample HotsprSampleOS50_FD_205667 | JGI IMG/M metagenome (GOLD analysis project Ga0308414, IMG submission 205667) | Hot spring phototrophic mat microbial communities from Octopus Spring, Yellowstone National Park, Wyoming, United States - 20090730_OS50 ... | reverse complement strand
AGGAGGCTTGCCTTCCATCGGTCATACACACCTCGCGACGGCGGGGGCGCACGCCTGTCGCCATACCTGCTGCCCCCGCCGATTCTTCGACTTCCCTCACCTCTGCCCAATCCGTAGGGCTGGGGCGTTGCCGCAGTTCCGCCCCAGCCCGCTTTTTAATGGAGGCCGACATGGACACGGTTGAGATGTTGCGCAAGAGGATAGTGGATGCCCGTGCAGTGGGCGACAGTGAATTTGAGAAGGCTTCTCTTGCGATGTTTCTGAGCTTTGGGCAGCGATTGCAGCATGCTCTGGGCAAGTACGCAGATCGCATCGTGGCAGCTGCGTCGACGAATAATGTGAGACTCCTGCGCGAGTTGGAGGATGGGCTGCAGGCGTTGCACGCTTGCCTTGTGGCGTGGCAGTTGGTCGCTGAAGAGCTTGGCGTCTTTACACGGAGCGAGTCTGCAAATAGCGGCGGGGATGGTTGCTCTCCTTGCATCCCCGCCGCGTCTTTTACGAGCGAGGAGAGACGCGATGCATGAATGGCGGAGCGACTTCGCACTAAGGAGGTGACGATGAGACAGTTAAAGAGAGTGGGGGAGCGTGGGGCTCCCCCATCGGAGAGTGGTTCGGTTGGGTTCAACATACCTGCCGAGCTGATCGGTGATTCTGTTGCAGCAGGCGTGTTTTACCTGCTCCAATTGTACCTTATTGAGCCGCGCCGTGTCAATACCCCTGCGCTCGCGCGGAGTCTGCATGTGTGCGAGCATCGCGTGCGTCGCGCGATTCACACGCTGCAGGCGATGGGATACCTCGCGCGGTACGAGTATGACGGATTGCGCGTGCGTTGCAAACTCGTCACGCCGAACGCAGAGCGCCGACTCTACAAGCGCAAGTCGGCGGACGGCACAATAGAGATTGACTTCGGTCGCGTCTCGCATGCGCGTCTCCCGCGCGTGTTCGCACAGAAGCTCGAAGAGGGCGTCATCACGGTCGACGGTCTGCGTCTTGCGATGCTGCTCAAGCTTCGCGAGGACGCGTCGAAGTGGTCGTGGTTGCGCCTGATGGAGACGCTCGGCTGGTCGCGCAGTCGTCTCTATCGTGCGATGCGCGGGCTGCGCGAGGCGGGTCTGCTCGTGATGGACACGCGCGGGGAGCGATACCTCATCGGTACATCTGCCCACGCGAAGGCGATGCGCTTGCGCGAGGTGGGCATTCATAGGGAGGGCTTCCAGCAATTCCGCAAGCACATGGACTCTCTGGAGACGGCGAAACCGATAGCGCCGCAAGCAGTCGTACCGCGTGACGAGTCGCCTTCGTCTCGTCCTCAGAACGCGACCGAGATCGTGCTGCAGCTGGTGAGGCGCGGGGTGAGCCCCGAAGAGGCGGTCGAACTCACGCGCAGGTACGGCGCACGGGCGCTGACGATGACCGACGGCGAACATCCGCCGCCTGAGTAGGCGATAATCACCCATCACGCGGGTAGAAATTCCCCACGCGCGACGCGCGGCGCGTTCTCACGCCTCATAGACGCGCGAATTCCCCACATGCACGCCGATTCGGCGCAAATCTCGCGAAAATCGCTCTTAGTTGATAGTGATTATCGCTTCCGACAGCGCGAGATGGCGACCTGCACGCCCCCCATGCGGCACATATGGAACTCCTCGCGTCACATATGGAACTCCTCGCGTCACAGGTGGAACGACTTAAGTCGAAATCAGGCACGAATCGCGGGGCGTCTTAAAGGAGGGTCTAATTATGCTTAAATACGCTGCGTGCGTGGCGCGGCGTTCGCGTCCATGCGCATCGTTCGTGCGTTGACACGCTGTCTTGGTTTACATATACATCTGGCTGTTGGGCGTCGATGGTTTAATCGCGTGAGGTACTATGACTCTCGCCGTCGCTGGATTGAGAACCAGCGACGGTTGTACGGGATCGGTCGACCGACGCGAGGCGCGTGTGCATCGAACCGCTCCCAGACGCCCTGCGCTGCCTGTTGGATGTGCGCAATCATCTCCCGCGCACAATCCACAGTCCGTTCGCAGTCGCAGCGCAGTGTGATTTCCAGCAGATACGGAATCGCGTCTGCGCGACGGGTCTGCCCGAGCATGTGCGCGGCGTCCACCCGCGTCGCCCAGTGCCGTTGCGAGTTCATCGCCACGCTCTGGATCGCTCGAAACGCTTGCTCGCACGGCATCGCGCTCAGCGCGGAGACTGCCGTCACCGCGACGGTGTCATCCGCGTCGTGCTGTGCCAGCGCGACGAGAGTGTCTAATACGAACTCATCGTGCGCTCGCCACGCGACCAGACACGCCGCGCGGCGGATGTGCGCCGCCTCATGCCCGAACGCGCGACGCAGCGGCTCGCGTCGCTCCTCGCGCGTGTAGTGGTCACAGAGCCACTGCATCGCGTTCTCGCTCCCCGCGGCATAGTGCCCCTGCCACTGCACCATGGCGATGAGGCGCGCCACATCGCGCTGCGCGTGCGCGTCGAGCGCAAGCGCGTGGCGAAGTTCGTTGTGTGACGCGAGTGCGCGTCGAATCTCTTCGTCCGTTACAGTGTCGTGGACGCGCACTCGCTCAGTGTCGTACTCGTCCCAGTCGCGCGGGGTCACCCGCACCAGATGGGGCGACCCCGCAGTGAATGGGATGTTTACCGTGACTTCAAATGAGCGCAATCGTCTCCTCACTGTCCTTTCTCCCCTTACTGCAGCATTTCGGCAATCCGCTTGCCCTCGGCGCTGTCTCTTCGGATCCTGACGCATCGGTCAGGAGACCATCCGTCAATCAGATACCGAGTCCAGTAGTAGATGTAGTAGTAGCGTCTACCGACCCGTATCTCCAGTCGCTCGCTCCCGTCGCGGGAGTGGCTCAAGTCCCACCACTCCGCTTTCGGCAGTGACTCGATATGGTCGCGCGTGCGACTATCCAAGCGCACGACATCTTCCGACTGCTCCAACAGTTCCAGCACTTCTTCCAATAGTTTCATCATGTCTCCTCCTCGGCTGGTATCCAGCCTGTCTATATTATACCACATCGGAGACGCGAAAGTCAAGTCCCTATGGGGTAAACCCAAAATATGGTAAATTTGCGGGGTGCTTGCGAGTTTCGCGCTCCAAAGAGTTTAGTACGGTCGAGAAGATAGCACGCGCCTTGAATGTGTCGCCAGAAGGGCTGCTGGAAGATTCAGAGAGGGGGGGCGACACATTTATAATGTACCCCATCGTAAATCAGGACGCATAGGGTAGAACGCGACAACCTGTAGGTCTGCAACGCGCCAGTTCCTGAAACGCGCTAAACTCTTTGGAGCGCGAAACGCGCGAGACCCACGCAGATTTACCAGATTTCGGGTTTACCCAGCAAAGGACTTGACTTTCCCGTCTGGGATGTGGTATAACATGGGTAGGCTGGAAACAGCCGAGGAGGAGACATATGATGCGCATGCAGATGAGGATGCTGAACGAGATAGTCGAAGCCGTTAAGTCGATGAGGGCGCTTGCAATCGAGAGCGCCGATGGACTGGGCCGCAAAATAGAAGAGGTCGCGAATGAGCTGCTTTTCGAGATAGCGCAGCTCCTCGTCGACTACGAACGGACAGACGCGATGCTCGTCTTGCACAAGCTGTATTGCAGCGAGATTGCGTATGAGGACTTCGTGAAAAGGGTACTCGACTACCGACAGCCCATCGTCGGCGACGAGCAGCCCGACGACTGGGAGTACCCGTTCTATGCCATGCTCATGCTGACCGAGCCTGTTACCATCAAGGAGGAGGCATGCGATGAACGGTAAGGTACTTGGCAGATTGATAGACGCGGGCGTCCCCACCCTCGTGTGGGGCGCCCCTGGCGTAGGTAAGACGGCTCACATTCGAGCCGTGGCGAGCAAACGGGGCTGGCAACTCATCGAGATTATCGCCAGCCTGCACGACCCGACCGACTTCAACGGGCTGCCTGCGCTGCACGATGGGCGCGTGCGCTTCGCTCCGCCTGACTGGGTCTACCAGTTCGAGGAGAGCGGGCAGGGCATCCTGTTTCTGGACGAGTTGACTACCGCGCCGCCGACGGTGCAAGCGGCGCTGCTGCGCTTGGTGCTGGAGCGCAAGGTCGGCGCACACAGCCTGCCTGCAGGCGTGCGCGTCGTCGCTGCTGCCAATCCCCCTGAGATGGCAGCGAACGGATGGGAACTCGCGCCCCCGCTTGCGAACCGCTTCGCGCATCTCACCTACTCGCTCGACGCAGGTGAGTGGGTGCGCCACTTCCCCTCGTACTGGGGCAACCCGCCCCAGCTGGAGGGAGTGGAAGAGACTATCTGGTCTCGCGCACGAGCCCGCGTGGCAGCATTCCTCACGCGACGACCGAATCTGCTTTATACATTCGATCCGTCGCGAGAAGAGACTCGATTCGCGACCCCGCGAACTTGGGATATGTTTTCCCGCGCGTGGGCCGCGGCGAGTCTCGATCCCACATCGGCAGGCGACCTCGCCGCGGCGCTTGTCGGCGACGCGCCTGCGGCTGAGTTCTCGTCATGGCTGGTGACGCTTGACTTGCGCGAGCCTGTCGAAATCCTCGCGCTTGGGCGAGCCTATCGGTTGCCAAGCCGAGGCGACATCGCCCATGCCGAACTCACCGCGCTGGCGGAGTCGGCAGAGGCAATCGAGTCGCCCGAGTCTTGGGAGAGGGCGTGGGAAGTCCTCCGTGGCGTTGCACAGAGTGCAACAGACCTCGCTGCACTGGCAGCGGGTCGTCTGCTGAAGCGAGGGCGTGCGCTTTACGGCACACCAGACCTGTCTCAGTTCTCCGAGTTTATGGGTGCCGTTGAGGAGGCGATGCAACGATGAAAGCGAGTCAGAAGGTGCAGATTGCGAGGTACGCCCTCATGAGGGGACGTCCGTACCTCGCAACAGCGACGATTCGCCTGAGAATGGTGGCGAGCGAGGCGTGCCCGCACGCCCTCGCCGCCAGCGAGGGCTGGACGCTGTATTACAATCCGACTGTCGTAGAGCAGACGGAGCTGGAGACTCTCGTCATCCAGCTTCGCCGTGAGGTCGAGCGTCTGATCCGCCGCCACGCGCGACGGCTCAAGTCGCTGCCTCGCGATATTGCTGAGACTGCCTCCGCGATGGAAATCGACGACGACCTCGCGGGCGAGTACGGCAGCCGTCCCGACTGGACGCTCCCACAGGAAGTTGGACTTGAGGCGGGGCGTACCGCAGAGGAGTACGCCCTCGCGCTCCTCGATATGTTGAGCGATTCAAGTTCGACTTCAACGACTCCGCAAGATGGCGACTCGCAGGATGGCGACTCAGACGCGGGGTCGACTGGCGCGGTCGCGGAATCCTCGTCCGAAGAAGAGTCGGATGGGCGCGACGGTGCATCTGCTGGTGACGCGCCGTCTCCCTCTGCTACTAATGACGACGGCTCGTCTGCGCACGCTACAGACTCGTCGCAGGGCGCGGGCACGCCCGCTGAGGGGGCTGGTAAAGACCAGTCCTCACACGGCGCGTGTGGTCGCAGCCGCGGCGACTCATCTCCCCAATCATCGAGCGAAAACGCAGGCGACTCGTCGCAGGTTGGGCAGAGTGGCGGAGCGAGCGGCGCAGATGGCGCATGCGACGCGCAGCGTTCGTCCGACGCATCGGGCGACGACGACGCACGCGGCAGCGACTCCGCGCCCGAGTCGTCATCCACGCAATCGTCGCAACAAGGCTCCGCTGCCACGGGACGACCTGCGCCGTGGGAGACCGATGAGGAGCCTGTCTCGCAGGTGGAGATTGACCAGCTCGTCGAATCCACCCTTAGAGCCGCCGCCGAGTATGCTAAGACTCGCGGCTCGCAGGGCGCGAACATGGCGAGGCGGTACGACGCTGCCACGACGAACAAGCCGCTGCCGTGGCAGCGGATACTCGCGCGGCATATTGCGCGAGGGCGCACTTACGGCGCGGGACGCCTCGATTACTCCTACGCGAGACCCAATCGCCGCCAGAGCGCCATCCCAGATGTCGTCTTACCGACGCTCCGCCAGCCCATGCTCGATGTCGCCGTCATCGTCGACACGAGCGGCTCAATCAGCGACGGCGAGTTGGGCGTCGCCCTGCGCGAGGTACAGGCGATACTCAAGCGAGGCGGAGTCGCCGAGATGCGCGTCGTGTTCGGCGACACGAGCGTACGCGCCGAGGCTCGCGTGCGCACAGCGGCGGAAGCTGTGAAGGCGTTCCGCAGGGTGCGCGGGGGCGGCGGCACGGATATGGGATACCTTGTGCGTGAGGTCGCCGACTCCAGCAGCCCGAAGTCGCGACCGCCACAGCTGGTGGTGGTCGTCACCGACGGCGAGACGCCGTGGGGACGCGCCCCACGCACGCGCGTGCCCGTTATCGCCGTCATCACCCCGCGCGGGCGACGAGACAACACGCCTGCGTGGGTCAAGGAGGTGGTTATCGATGAGTGAGCCTAAACTCAGAGAGGCGATGGTTACTGCGCTCCACGACGCTTTGCAGGCGTGCAACGAGGCACGCAAAGCGTATGAGGCGCACACCTTCCCACGAGTGCCTCGTGGGCGGCTGAAGCGGTTCGAACTGCGCCTCGGCGGAGTGCAGTTCGTGTACCCTGCAAAGCGTTTCATGTCCGACGAGCCGCAGCTCGACGGGATAGAAATGCATGTCGGGGGCAGTGTACGAACAATATCCTTCAATGGCAATCGCGAGGATGCCGAGACTATCGTTGACAAGCTCAACGGCTATCCCTCGCGCGTGCTTGCCGCGGTGCGCTGGCTGGAGCGCATCGAGCGATGGCTCCGCGCCCGCGCCGAAGGGCACAAGCGACACGCCGAGGAGGTGCTACGACAGCAGCGACGCGCGGTTGCCGAAATCCAGAACCGCGCGACTGCAGCGAAAATGACGGCGAAGACCTGACATACACGCCACGCGCGATATACAGCGCGTGGCGTGCCAATTCCAACTGTGCCCAGCGCATCATCGACACCAGCTCCTGAACCGCGCTAAACTCTTTGGAGCGCGAAACGCGCGAGACCCACGCAGATTTACCAGATTTCGGGTTTACCCAGCAAAGGACTTGACTTTCCCGTCTGGGATGTGGTATAATATGGGTAGGCTGGATACCAGCCGAGGAGGAGACATGATGAACGCAACGACTGGAGTCGGACTAATCGTAACTTGGGACTTGCGCGGGATGGGATTCCCGCAGAGCCCAGAGCTACGAGCCTTGCTGAAGACGCCGACGGTGTATCGCCACCAGTTGCGGTGGCAGAAGCACCTGAGAGACTGTGGCGTGCTGAACGACGCTGATTATATCTTCTACCGCTCTTTCGAAGGCATGACGGCGCTGTTTGCGCTGCGCTGTGAATTCAGTGACTCGCTAACGCCAGACTACCGTGCCGAAAGACTCGGCGTGATTGTCTATCCGTCGATGTCCGTCGTCGAGTCTAAAGACGACGAGACCCGCACTGCTCTGGAGACGCTCCCGCTTGAGTTTGACGCGCTCGCACTCACGCCCGCCATCGTGAAACGCATCGAGCGACTGGGCGGCGTCACGGTGCGGGCGGCGGGGGGTGCGTACTACCTGCCTCCCGACGCCTACGACGAACTCAGCCCAGTATTCGAAGCGATTCAGCGCGAGGGGGGAAGGGTTCGCACCATAGAGGTCGATCCACAGTCCGAGGTCGCGCGAGAAATCGCGCGGGACGCAGTCAAGTTACTGACGGCTTTAATGCAACAGTTACAGCGGGCGTTTGAGTCTGCGAAGTCCGATGCGCGGAAGACGAAGAGCCTGAAGCGACTGCAGGAAGTAAAGAAGCACCTCGACCACTACCTCGCGCTGATGCAACAGATGCGCGAGGAGATGGAGACTGAAGACGCGCAGCTGATAACTGCTGACCTGCTTATGGAGGTGGTATAAATGAACGCGGTAGAAACCATCCGAATGGCACGAACAGGGGGGATGATTCCCCCCGACATCAATGACGCGCAGGCGATGATTATCATCGCCGCAGGGCAGGAGATGGGTCTGCAACCGTTGCAGGCTCTGAGAACCATGTCCTTCATCAGGGGTAGGTTGACGATGAGCGTTCAGCTCCAGCTGGCGATGGCGCGTCAGCGAGCGGGCGTGCGCGTCGAGACGCTTGAAGAGTCGGCGGATGGAACCGCCGTCACCGTCACGCTGGTGCGCGATGGCGAGCGCGTGACGGTCACCTACACCCTCGCGGACGCGCGGCGCGCGGGGTTGGCTGACCAGCGAAACTGGCGGCTCTACCCACGCCAGATGCTCCGCTGGCGCGCCATCGGGGACGCGCTGAGGATAATCGCGCCCGATGTCGTGATGGGTCTGCTCGACCCTGACGAGGCGTCCAGCCTTGAGCCCGTCGACGCCGAGGCGTGGGAGTATGCTCTATCGCGCGACGATCGACTCATGCGCGAACTCATCGCGCAGGGCGACGAGGAGGCGCGGCTGTTGCGCGACCAGCTCCGCGCACTTTACAGCGCGGACGAGGTACGGCAGGTGCTTGCGAACCTCGGCGCGAACGCCGTCTCCGACCTCACATTCGCGCAGGCGCGGCAGCTCGCCATCGTCGGCGAACTGAGAAACCGCGACCGCGCCATCGACCCGCCACCAGTGCGCGTGGAGCAGGAGCCCGACGAGTATGCAGACATCGAACTCGACGAATGGGAGGACGAAGATGGAGATGCATGAGCAAGACAAGGTCAGGCTGGAGCAAGACGCGATCATGGATGACGCGCAAGACCGTCGCTGGCGACGATGGATAGCGCGAAGGTGCTACTGCACCTACCCCATCCCTGTCAGCGACCCGTCTCGACGCCCCTCGCTATGTGAGCGATGCGGTGGATTCATACCCGCACCAGTCATCGACGCGACAGAGACTGATTCGGAGCGCATCGCGGAGCTTGAACGCGAGAACCGCATCCTGCGCGTCGCGCTCCTCGTCATGATCGCGATTGCCGCCGTCGCGGTCTACCTCTACGACAAGGCGGTCACAGGAGGCATGCCATGAGAGAGATTACGGTGCTGATTGGACGAGAGGGGCAGGACGAGCCCCCGACTCTGCCCGAAGCGGCGTGGGTGGTTCAACCCCTCGCCGCGATGGGGGAGTGCATGATTTGGTTCTACGCCGACGACGCAGCCGTTGATAATACCGAGCGCATGTATGCGATGATGGAGCGTATGCTCCGAGTCGCCGTCGCGACATGCGTCGGCGAGTCCGTGCATCCATTCCAGACATTTCGACCAAACACCGTGCTTGTCGCGATTCCCCGCGCCAGCCTCGACGACATCGCCGTCGTCGGCGAGATTGCCGACAGGATACGCGAGTCGAACGGCTGGGAGAGACCGCACGCAAAGTTCGGCGTGGTAAATATACCGCGCCGTGAGGCGGTGCCAGTGCTGGAAGAGGTGATCGGCGAACTGTCGCCGTCGGTGGTCTTCTTCTACGCGCCCGACGCCGTGGCGAAAGACCCCGACGACGCGATGGAACTCACGGGCTACCTTCAGGACATCGCACGCAAGCACGAGACGGCAATCGTGCTATGCCTCACTACAAGCGAGGAGCATGTCGAACAGTTAGAGCGAGCGTCTTCCACCTGACATGTCTCCTCCACCGCGCGTCCCCAGTCGATTCCGCGCTGGGGACGCGCATCACGGCAACCCCTGCATGACCCTCCGCACACTCACTGTACCCTGCGCGGGACGATGCTCGTAAAACAGCACGCGCTCAAAGCCATGTCGGTCAAGCATATCCAAGATACGCTCCTGCGCATGCGCGACCTGATGCGCGGGCATAGCAGGCACATGCAACACCACGCACTTCGACGGGTCTGCAAGCACGCGCTCCACGCGCTGCTGTATTGTGCGACGAGTCGAATCGCTGAGCGGGCTGCCGCCTGACCAAAACCAGAGCCAGTTCTCATACAGCAGCCCGTCGGCACTTTGAATAAACGCATCAGCATGTGCGCCGCCCTGGTAAATGTTGCCCACAACGGGCACATCGGCAATATTGCGCAAGCACTTGCAGAGCGCGTGCGCCTGCTCCGCAAACCGAGTCGCGTTCCGCCCGCAAGCGCTGTACCACTCAGGAATGTTATCCACCATCCAGTAAGCGATATGGTTCGGCACGCGCGGTCGCCAACGATCGATAATCTGGTCAATATCCACGCGCGTCCAGTCCACCCACCAGCCGCGAAACCAGCTCCAGCGGAACTCGCTTCCCGTGCGCGGTAAATCACCGTCGTACCCATCGAACAGGTTGCCGTAGCTTGGGAAGTCAAGCGGACGGTTCGTCTCCATCGATACGCTATTGAACGGCGGGGTATAGACCACGCTGAACATGTGCGGGTTGCGGCGGATAATCGCGTCTTGACGGCGGTATCCCCCGTGCGCAACCCCAGCGAAACCCGACCAGTCCCCATCTACGGGTATATCGTGCCGATGCATCGCCCACCACTGCGTACCCTTACTCATGATTTCATCACCCGCTCGCGATGATCCATCACATCCGTAATCGTGCCCCAATACAGATACTCAGGCAAGAGCCGCACCACCGCGTCCATGTTCTCCAGCAGCTCTACGGCATGGTTGTAGTGCGGCGTGCCGTACGGACCCAAGCGCGACCAGCCCTCGAACGGCAAGGCAGCGTCCGCAAGCGAAACGCACATCAGCGACTGGTTCGGATGAAAATACGCGCCGCTGAGTTCTACCGCCGTGCTGTGCAGCCAATTGCTCGTCGTCTGGCACAGCAGCCGCCGATACGCACGCCACGCGGCAACCTGCCCTGTCGCCCAGTTCGCGCTGATGTCGCTGCCGTGATCCAGCGAGTAGTGTCTCACCGCGTCCCCGCCCGCAGGAGCGCTGGGCAAATATAACCCGCGCGAAAAAGTAGCCCCCGAACTGCAGTTGTCGATCGGTTGAGCGCCTACAAGGTGGAACCCATGCCAAATGCGGTTTGGCGGCACACGCTTGATGTCAATCCCCGTGCAGCTACTTCGCGAACGAATCCCACGAAACCCGAACTCTTTCAGGGCTTGCCAGTAGCATTCGCCGCCCGAGTTGTTCGCGGCAGTGTTCGTATACTTGTGTCCTGCGCAGTAGCCGTCGCCGAACCCGAGCGCCAGCATCTCTTCAATCTCGCTCTCGATGATGACCCGCGCCGCGTGAATGTTGTCCATCGGCAGATCGAAGGTCGTACCTGTGCCGCTGGTGCGCCCTGTGAAGTCCCATTCCACCAGTTCGGTATCGCCGACCTGCACGGTTTGCGCGTCCGCACCTGCGACGCCTGCAGGCAGCACATGCGGCGCGACGCAACACCCGCCTCGCGCAATCGGCACATCGTTGGGCGCACCGTAGCGCATCCCACCGTGGCGCACGAAGTTCGCGCTGACCGCTGCAGACCAGTAGCCGTTGCCGCTGCCGATGGTGTGGTCATGCACCCCACAAGGCGTCGTGCCCTCGCGGTGTCCCGCTACGAGGATCTGATGCACGCGCATCGCCGCGTCGCGTTCCGCTTGCGTGCGCGATGTGCTATAAAGTGAGTGCCAGTGGAATGTTGTTGCTGTGTTGCGATGCTTTGTACCGACCACGACGCCGTTCACGATTGCCGTACCCTTGCGCCGTGCGAGATCGCGCATGTAGTCCCAGCTTGCCTCGAGAATGCGCATCTGAGACGCGATACCAAACGGTGCTCCAGCACCCTTTGCTTCCAGCGGGTGGTCGGTCTCGATTTGCACAGGGAGCCGATAGCGCGGGCGCACGCCTGCCAGCTGCAAGCCGTACAGCAGCCAGAAGAGGAAGCTATTGACCGTTGAGTCCCAGAGGTTTACCGACAGCGCGGAACGCACCATCGCGTGCGGGAGCCAGAAACAGTTGCGGTAGCGGTAGGCGACGACGCAATCACTGGGGTAGGTCTCCGTGTCTTCGCTGCTGGTCGGCGGCGCGGGCACAGCGAGAATCTCGCCCGCGCGTTCGTTTCGAGCGACGCGATGCGTGTAGGTCGTGCTTGCCAGCGTGCTGTGCTTCGCGGTGTCCAGTCGCCAGTAGTACGGGATGTTATCCGTATGTGCGTTGCAAATGGTCTGCACATGGGCGCGGATGTTCTCGGCAAGAAACAGCACGCACGCGCCGCGTCCGCCAACATTCGACGCGCCAAGTGGATTGACGGCAGACGCGCTGCCACCATCCGCTGCGTAGAGCGTGCCTGCAATATCGCTGGGGCTGGGACGCACAATCGGGAAGTCGCTGGGGAAGTTGCTGTTGTATCCGCTCTCGGTAATCGCCGCGGAAAAGTGCGGGTTGAAAAACAGGAACGCAGGGTCTTCAGGGTCGTTCCAGCTCATCCAGAAGACGGAGTAGTTGATGAGCGAAATTGCCGCGAGGTTGTTCCCGTTGTCGCAGAGGATGACGGCGTCGAACTGGCGGAAGTAGCCCCGCAGGTCTGGGCTGTTAGCAGCGAACACACCCTGCGGGGTCTGGATGCTTGCGCTTGTGGCGCTACCTGTGGTGGCGCACAGCGTGTAGTCGATGCCGAGATTGCGCAGGATTTGTGTCCACGCGCGGTTGAAGGTACCAAACTCGCGCACTATAAGGCACACCTTCGGCGGCATTACCGTACCCCCACGATCTTGCTGGTCAAGTTGTAGTTGCTGCCCGCTGTGCGCTGGACTTCGATGCGGTACTGGTCGTAGTAGCCGTCGCTGCTTGCGGGGATTTCGATGCGTCCCCAGCTGTTCGCGCCGCCTGGCAGCGTCGTGGCGGGCACAATCTCCTGCCAGCCTGCGCCGAGCGGTGCGCCGCTCAGGTCGGTGGCGCGTGCGAGAACGCGGTAGTTGGTCGCGTCTGCGCCCGCGCGGAAGTAGAACCAGACGAGTTTGCGGTACTGCATGCACCCATCCAGCGTCGGCAGTTCCGTGCTGGTGCTACCCAGCAGGTCGCGGTTGGCGTCGGCGGTGACGCTGGTTGTGGCGACGAGGAGGGTGTCGGCGAACCGCCTCGTGTCGCGCACGGGCAGCGGCGTCGACGGCGAGACGGTCTCTTTGGTACGCTGGTCATCCCGCGAATACTCGATCGTCATGGCAGGGAATTATACGCAGGAACCGCCGTATAATTCCTCGATGAACGCGGCACTGGGTGGTAAGCTCGTCGTGGCGATTTCGTTCGCGGCAGCGGTGCTGGCGCACCCGCTACTTGCGAATCCAATCGTTATCTACGCGACGCTTGCGATGATTGATGTCGTTGCGGGGCTACTCTACTTCGGCGCACGCCGTCGGCTCCGCAGCCGATCGTACACTGACGGCATATTGCGCAAGTCGATGATTCTGCTCTTCCTCGCCGCGCTTGTATGGCTGGAGCAGTCTGTTGTGCGTATCGAGGGTGTTGCAACCGCAGCGTGCATCTTCTATACCATCGGCGAGCTGCTAAGTATCAGCGAGAAGATGTCGCTGCTCGGCGCGCCTGTACCCAAATGGCTGCGCGACAGACTCTCGGAATATCAGGAATCGCGAGGAGAACGAACCAATGACCGTGCTGATTGATCCTGGACACGGCGGGAAAGACCCTGGCGCGGTTGCGACGCACGACAGCGTTGAAAGGCGCGAGGCGGACATCGCTTACGCCTACGCACGCACGCTCAAGCACCACCTCGTCCTTAGCGGACATTCCGCCGACTACACGCGCGGCGAAGATGCTGGTAAACCCATCCCGTTGCGCGTCGCGATGTCGCTGCTCAAGCGGTACGATGCATGTATTAGCATCCATCTCAACGCGGGCGGCGGCACAGGCTGGGAAATCTGGTACAGAGACGAGGACGACCGACGACTCGCACAGGCGATTACCGCCGCAATCCGCAAACAACCGCTCCTGTCCCCGCTCCGAGAACGCGGGCTCAAACACGAATCCACATGGCATAAGGGCAAACGCATGGGTATACTCTCCATGCGCTGCCCTGTCGTGCTTGTAGAAATCGGGTTCATCGATTCCGCAGCCGACCTCAGACTGATCCTGCAGCGCGAGGTGCGAATCGCCTATGCCAAAGCCATCGTCGAAGGCATCGAAGCGTCCAACGCGACTTGAACCGCCGTTCAAGTATTTCGGCGGGAAGCGGCGCATCGCTCCAATCGTCTGGGAGCTGTTAGGCAACCCGCAGACGTATATCGAGCCGTTCGCGGGCGGACTCGCCGTGCTGCTCGCGCGACCCATGCCCATCGCCTCGAATGTGCATGAGATCGTCAACGACATCGACGGCACAATCGTCAACATCTGGCGGAGCATCCGACAAGACCCCGAAACGCTCGCTGTGTGGCTCGATCGTCCCCCTGCAGAAGTCGACCTCATCGCGGCGCACAACTACCTCGTCGAGAACAAGGAGCGCATCGAACAGCTCGTTAAGAGCCATCCCGACGCATGCGACTCGCTCGCAGCTGCATACCACCTACACTGCCTCGGAAACATGATTGGCGGTGTCCAATTGCAGGGAACTCTCCATGTAGCCAAACCCCAGCACTCGGTCAACCGACGCAATTACCAACTGCTGCTGGTGCGCGATGGCGACCTACGTCGTGCGATCTTTGACAAGCGCGGCGCGGCGCAGCTCTACGCTATCGCAAGGCGACTACGCTATGTGCGTATCCTCTGCGGTGACTGGTCGCGATGCTTCACAGGCTACTACTGGCGCGGTAAAGAATCGACGGGCTCCCAACTCACTGTCGGCGTCTACATGGATCCGCCGTATGCTGCCACCGACCGCGCCGATGTGTATACGCACGAATCTCACGAAGTCGCTTATGAGGCGATGGAGTGGTGTCTCCAGCACGCGCACGAGCCGTGGATGCGCATCGTGTTCTCCTCGTATGACGAGTTCTTGAACCCGCCGTGGTGTGAACGGCTCGCTGCAGGCGGATGGCGAATCATCAATTGGAGAACACAAGGTGGATATTCGTCATTAAGCAAACATAAAGTCAGTCTCAATCCGCTTCGCGAGGTACTCTACATCTCGCCGAACTGCAGGCCGCATCCGCAGGCGGTCTTGCTTGCGGACTTGCTCGGATAGACATGTTCGCAGGGCGCGTCGGCGGATGGGAGAAGATGCAACTGCGCGTGCGGATTGAGCCGAGCATGCAGAACACGGACGGCGAGGGCGTTAGCGGCGTGCTGACCGTGCCATTCGCTCCCGACCTATCCACGCTCACGGAGTACCTCAAGCTCACCCTCGCGCTCACTGTGAGCGGAACCACCACCTCGCGCGTCGCAACTGTGCAACTCGGCTCGCTGACTTGGACGCGCACGGATACGGCTCCGATTGAGGCGCACGAGCTTATCGTGGAGTTCGAGCAGCCGCGCTGGTACAACTCGCCGCTTTCGGACGGCACGCCCGCGTGGGAATTCAGGTGGTCGAATCTGCGCATCTACATCACCGGCATCGATTACGTCGACTTCGTCGAGGTCACGCACACGCTCCCCACGACAGGCAGCGTGCGGAACGACACCTACTTCGCGCCTGCGGGGCTGCCGATGGCTATGTCGCGATTGCACGCTACCGCCACAGCGGGCAGCGGGATTGGCAGCACGGGCGGGGCGTGTCAAGCGTGGTCGTTTACCGCTGAGTCGAGCGTGCGCGTCGTGGGCGGCTGGCGCATCTGGGCGCATGGCGCAGACGACTGGACAGCGTATTCCATCCGCGCTATCCGCCAGCCGCTGCTTGGCAACCCGTGCGGAGAGACGCCACCAGCGCCCGAACTCGGCGGGAACGACACTTGGAGCGCGGTCGTATTCGCGGAGCAGCACTCATCCGCAAGCAACACATCGATTGGGACTGTGACCTGTCGCTGCCCGTGCCCCGACGAAAATGGCAACACTGTCTACGGATCGATTCCCATCTACCGCCAGACATCCACCACGCGCGAGCGTGCCACGAGTCTGTGGGTCGTGCCCGACCTGCCGCGCGAGTTCGTGCCGCTCGGCGAGAGCCTCACGCACGAATACCTGATGTACCGTGCTAAGTTTCCAGAGGTGCGCGTCGCGCGGCATGCGAGTGGCGTGCGCACGGAGTATAACTGCGACACGGGCAACGCGACGCCGTGCAGCAGCATGCTGAGCGAACCCGTTCTGCTCCACCCCCAGCGCGACGAGCTGCTTTATGTGCATGACGGCGGCGCGAGCAACCCACTCAACGAGCCGATGGGTGAGCCGCTGCACTGCCCATACACGCTGGGCATCACACTCACTCGCGCCGTGACGCACAACATCTGTCCGTGGCCCTGCCCCGTATGCCCGCCTGATTACCAGGGCAGCACTGACCCATGCTGCGGCACGCTCACAGATAGCCTTGTGAACTACAGCGAGTCGCACATGCTGGAGGTCAACGCGCACTGTCATCCGCAGTATCGCCACGGCAGCCTGCACGCACGCTTCTGGAACACGCACGCCGCGCCGATGTGGTCGTACATCTGCTGGTTGCAGAACTGGGGATTAGACCGCGACGGGGACGGGTTAGCGGAGCCGACGCCTGTGGCGGATTATTGGCGTCCGCATCAGTGCCAGCACATCGAGCATCCCGCGCTGCCAAGTGCTATCCGCAGTAGGCGACGGAGCTACTTACTGCTCGATGCGCTCGCGCACGGCACATGGAGCGCGTGGATTGACGCTTTGTACGGCGTGCCGAGCGGCTGGGTGGGCAGTGTGCGCCCTGCGCTCGTGGAGTGGCTCCCGCCGAGCGACCTGCAGCTCACATCCGACTCTGCGCCGCGCTGGAGCGCCACTAACGCGACGCTGGCGTTTACCCCGCTCGGTATTACCGTCACGCCAACCAGCGCCACACACACGCTCGAATTCACGCTGGCAGACTGGAACGCGTCGCCGTTCCTCTATCCCGCTGTTGCTGACCGCGTCCGTATCTGGCTGACTGACACCGCCTATACCAGCGTCAACATCGAACTCGTGAGCGCCGAGAACGAGATCGCTCTCATCGCCAACACACGCGGCACGCATGCCATCCCGCACGGAGACGACACGAAGTACGCTGGGACATGGCGCAGGCAATACGCCGCGCTTGCAGCGGGCTACTCTGAGCTTGGCAGCGACTGGGACGCCGACGGGGTAAGCAACGCGACCTTCGGCGACGCCAGACGCGCGACGCTTTGGCAACTGCTTGGGGCACGCGCGGGCGCACGGCTGCGCATCACCATCACACAAACCACACCGACGCCGTATGTGATGGAGTACCCCACCTTCTATCGCGACTCGGTCACGAACGCGATTGCCACCGATAACGGCGCACACACCTACTCCCATGTGCGCAATCCGCAAACGCTCAACTGGGGTCTGCTCGTCTATCCTACTGCGAGCAACGCGCCGAGCGTGCGGTTGCCTCATCAGCCCATGACGCTCTACGACGCCGCCGCCCTCTATCGCCAGCTGCAACTGGGGCAAGACGCAGCCAGCACAGCCGCGATTATGGCGCAGATTCTGGAGTGGGGTATTGATGATGTTGAGACGGGCGGTCATCCTGCAGGCGTGCCGCGCGTCAGGCAGATGTGCCGCGCCGCGCTGCTGCCCTACACGACTCGGCTCGCGCTCTGGCTGATTAACGACCTGCGCGAGTGCCCCGCGCTCCCGACGCTGCCGACGCGCCGATTCCAGCTCAGCCCACAATTCGGGTTCACAGGCAACTGGGGACAGTGGTGCTACTTCGCCGCGCCCAGCCGACGCTACTATCTCCATCCCGACGAGAACGCGCACCTCTGGGAGATTGAGGGCACTACAGAGACTCAGCGCACGGTGACTGACCGCACTGTCGGACGCTACCTCATCACGCGACACGACATGTCCGTCGACGGCACGGAGACGATGCAACACCCCACCAAGCAGTGGCGCATCCGTGTCGGCACGCGCACGCTCGCACGCACCACGCCCTTCTTCTCGCACGCATGCGTCTCCGCAACCGTACAGACCTCGCCATCGCTCGCTATCCCCATCGTCGTGTCGCAACTGCGCGACCGACTCTACTTCGCCCTGCAAGCCAACACACTCGAATTCGTCGCGCCGCCCCTGCTCAGGCAGCGCACGCCGCGCAGCACGCCGCGACCGCTCCACGCGCTCGAAGCCAACGACCGTACCGACCTCCCGCAACTCCTCATCGGATACCAGCACGATACCAGCGTCACGCTCGCCATCCTGCCCGCCGACGGTACAATCACAGAGGTCTGGACGATGAACGGGAAGCGAATCCTCATACAGACTTGGGGCGAGGAGTACGCCATCTACGCATGGATACTCGGACAGGACAGCCGCGTGCGCATGCGAGTCTCACGCGACCACGCACGCACATGGACAAACCCAACCGACTGCATACTCGACAGCGCACCCTTCGACGCCGACGACCTCGGCGACTGCACGCTCGACCGCAGACATCGCGTGCTATACCTCACCTACAAACGCAGCGCAACCGTCGCTATCGCACGCTCCACTGACGGCATCAACTGGGAGACCTGCCTCACATAAGTAAGGGTCAACTACTGTCGGCTAAAGCCGACAGTTTGCTGAGAGAGGATGGAACTCTCTCAGCCTGAGGCTGGTTGACGGCAGCCCAGCACCGCCCAAGCCCGCTTGGACGGCACGAGTAGCAATGTTTATGGATGCAACAAAGTTAGCGTTGTGCTGGAAGCCACACTGCTGGCAACGGAATAGACGGGTACTTAGACGATTGGAAGAACTGACATGACCACAGCGAGGACAAGTTCGCGAAGTGTAGGCGGGTCTAACGAACACCACTTGATGACCCGCCAATCGGGCTTTGTAGTCAATCATAAACTGGAGTTGCCGAAACGCCCAAGTGTGGAACTGCGCCCGCTGCTCGGCGCCGCGACGCTTACAGCGATCGCGGATACCGCCGAGGTCTTCCAGCACAACGAGGCTGTTGGGTGGGAGACTATCGACGAAGCGACGGCTAACGGTATGCAAGTAGTTGCGTGCCCAACGGCGTTCCTTATCGCCCAGCCGTGTCCGAGCCCGTTTGGCTCTCGTGCCTTTGCGTTGAAGGATACTCCGTCGGGCACGGAACCGCTTGCGCCGCTCAATCGATTCTACACCCGAAATCTTAACACCGTTAGAAGCCACAAGCAAGTCAATCTCGCCGAGGTCAACACCGACAACATTCTGTGGCGGGTCGCTCGGCTTAGGGACTGGAACAGAAACAGCGATATGCAGGTAGAGTTCTCCGTCCCTGTGGCGTTTGAGAACTGCAGAAGTCGGGTTGGAGGCTTTGAGGATTGGCAGGTAGCGTTGCCCGACCTTGACAGGGCACTTGATTCGTTTTCCGTCGCAAGCCGCGAGGCTCACCCAAACTTCGTCGTCTTTCAGAAACAGTCGGAAGAGTCTCGCGTCCAAATCCAACGATTGGACTTTGAAGGTCAGAAGTTTCAGGGGTTGGTTCTTGGCTTTGGCGGTTTTGTATGCTTTTGCCACACGGCTAATGGCACGGACGGTATAATTAGCGAGGAGGTTGAACCGTTGTCGGATGTCGTAGTAGGTCAGTTGCTGAAGAGCGACGGGATGGAAGCATCGCTCGGCAAATGCCACTTGACTGATGGCGTTGCAGGCGACGGCGAACACTTCGAGCGTTCGTTCCAACCGCTCCTTATCCTGTTGCGACAGGTCAAGTTTGGCGACAACGGTCAGTTCCACCGCTTGGATTGTACCCTACATTCCAGAATTTGTCAAGGGGGTGATTGGCGGCATTCCTCTGTCGCATAAAGGCGACAGATATAAGGGTGACAAATTGTCACCCTTAAGCATGCGGTATAATTCGTCACCACACACACGGCTCGAATCCAATGGGAGGCGTCACGACGCGCGACTCCACTTCCTGCCGTACAATTCTAACGATGGCTCGCAAGCGCGAACGATGGCTCAGCGGCGACGAACTCGTCGAGGCGCTCAAGCGCGAACTGAACGGACGCGAGGTGACCGACGAACTCGCGAAACCGCGCACGCCGCAATACACCTTGCGCATCCCGCGCAAGCGTGCCAGCCAGCCGAAGCCCGCGAAGAAGCCGAACACCGAGCAGAAACGACTCGACATGTAGTCGACATGTGGTTGACATGTAGTCGACATGTGGTTGACATGTAGTCATCCGCTCGCAAAGGCTAACGCGCGGCGTATAATTCAGCGATGGCTACCCGACGCAAGCGCACGGTAAACGAGACGACGACTGCGAACGAGCCGCAGGTGGTGGTACAGCCTGCAGCGGACGGAATCGTGGCGACGGAGTGCGAGATTGTCGACGGCTACGAGAGCGTGCGACGACTCGTCACGAAGGGCGGCGTCTACTACGGCGTACCCGACCCGCAGGACGGCAGTCGCTACCGCTGTCTCCGCGCGGACGAATGGGACGCCTTCCAACGCATCCTCGACGACCTCGCCAGCTTCATGACCATCTCGCGCGAGCTGGCGTTCCGTTGTCGCGTGACGGATTTCGGCGGTGTTGTCACGGTTCGTCTCGGCGAGGGAGGTGACGACTGATGCCCGTACTCTACATCCCGCATGGTAGGCGCGCCGTACTCGGCATCGCGCAGACGCTTGATCCCGCTGCGCCCCCAGCGGATGCCAACTACACGCCGTACCCGCTCGTTGGCGCGGCGGTCATGCGACGGCGCAATCTCATCGTTCCGCCCATCCACTCGCGCGACTGGGCGTTCCTCTATAGCGACGGCGTGCAGTTCGCGCAGATTCAGCTGCGCATCCTCTGCATGCGACACGCGACTGGATTCGGACTCGGCATGGACGCGACGCTGCTCGACTGGATTATGGCTCGCAAAGCCGACGGCGACTCCTATGCCGCGTCGATCCGTCTCTACGACGGCAACGCGACCTACCAGTTTCACGGCTGCAAGGTGCAGACGGCGCAGATGACCCTGACCAAAGGTGAGCTGGTCATGTGGAACATCGTCGCGCAAGCGCCGAATATCGGCGCGCAGCTCAGCACGAACCCGTCCCAGCTCGTCTATCCCCAGTTCGCCGACACGCCGCTCACTTGGCGCGATGTGCTGTTCGTCTCGGGCGGCGACATCGACCTTCAGCCCATCTACAGCGTTGAGTTCTCTGTCGCCAACAACCTCGTCATGAACGCGCCCATCGCTGAAGGCACTGACAACTTCGGCACGGCGCTGTCGCGATGGGACGGCGGACAGGTGCAAGCCTCGGCGACTATCACGCTCCAGTATTACCGCGACGACCAGCTCGCCAGCCTCTACAACCCGAACGGGTTCGACTTCGGCGTCCGATTCAGTACGCCGAGCAACCGATTCATCCGATTCCCGCGGCTCGTCGCCGAGAACCCTATCGACCTGCCCGTCAACTACGGCCCGATGTTCAAACAAGTGCAGTGCGTCGCCCTGGGCACGCCCATCGCGAACGCGACGGGCACGCCGCCGATATACCATGCGACCTCATAGATGGAACGCGAGCGCGATGTAACCTTCAAAGTTCGGCTGGACGGACTTGAGAAGCTCAAGTCCGACCTCGAATCGCTCGTACAAACGCTCCAATCGCTCATGCCCAGCGCACCCGCCATGCCGACGGGCTGGAGCGTCGCGCCGTCAGGAATCGCTGTGCCCCCGACGCCCACCGCGATCCCGTCGAGTCTCCCAGTAGCCCAGCAAGCGCACGCACACGGCATGCAAGCCACGCAACAGACTCGACCACCCACGCCGCCACCCAGCCCTGCGCAGACGCTTCAACACGCGACGCAACCGTATGTGCAGGCGACTCAGCAAATCACGCAGGCGACGCAACCGCCTCCGCCAACGCCGAGTGCGACCTCGCAGCCAACACAACAATCAGCACAACAGCCAGCACAGCAGCAGCCGACGATTAGCATGGCTAACCCGACGCAGGTACTCACGCCGCAGACACCCCCGCAACCGCCTGACCTATACGATCCGATGGTCACGATGCTCCAGAATATCGCCCGCATGGGGTACGCAGGCGGGCGCATGGGACTCGGCACTTGGGCGATGGGACAGGTCGCTTCTGGACTTGCCACCGCGATGCAATCCATCCCCGCGCTCGGACTCGCGCTCAATCCCGCCACGATGGCAGCCGCCGCGGCGATGTTCCTCATCTCCCCGTCGCTCAACGCCGTCGGGCGCAACCTCGGCGCGGAGATGATGGCGGGCGTCACGGGACAAGGCGGCACCACGCCCAGCAGCATCTTCTACGACGCCGTCACCGCGAACCCCATCTTCCGCGTGCTGTCGTGGATACCCTTCTTCGGGCCCCAGATGGAAGCCGCCGTGCAGGGACACGCGCGGTTCATGCGTGCCTACGAGTCGCAATACATCGCCGCGAGCATCACGCGCCAGCAACCGCTCATGGCGCTCCCGCTCGCAGGCATGGGCGGCACGCTCGGTATCATGGGCATGGGCGCAGACCTGCTCGGATTCTCACCCTACTACAGTGCCGTCGAACTCCAACGCGCCGCCGACCTTATGCTGCGCGGGTTCCGATTCCAACAGGGATTCGCCGTGCGCGGCGCACTGCAACCCGAATTCGGAACCCGCACGCTCAGCGGCGAACTCGACTTCTACACCATGAGCGTAGAAGAAGACCGATCGCGAGCCGTGTTGTCAAATTCGCCCTATTTTCATCTTCTCCGTTCGGGTGTCAAACCGGCGACAAGGATCCGCCTGAAGCGACACCGCATCGGCGCTGACATCGACATCCCCGAACTGCGCGGCTATCGGTATATCGAGCAACTGCTCGATACGGACTATGTGCCCGAAACACCCGTCGCCACGCCCACCGCCGCAGGGCGCGCCTTCCCGCGCACGCCCGCCAACATCCTCGAATTCACGGGCATGCTCCGACACACGCTGCTGCGACGGTTCCCGATGTTCAGCGGCGTAGTCAACCCCATCGCCGAGCAGGTACTCGACGAACTCGTCACGGCGGTCAACACGCCCGTCATGATGCAGCTCTTCGGCTCGGGCGCAGTCAACCGCTGGGATTACGCGCTCATGACGCTCGCGATGCAGGGCGACCCGCGCATGGTCTCGCTCCAGTTCGCCAACGCGCCCGATGGGCGAAACCTACGCGATATCGCGTGGGAGATGTTCTATCTCCAGCGCGGGCAGCAGCTCGCAGGCGTCGAGACCGCACGCGCACAGATTCAGCTCGCGCAAGCGCAGCGGTTCGGCGCTATCCGCGATACGACCGCGGCGTTCGAGCGCCTGTACGAGACGAGCGCCACTGAAGCGCAGCTCATCAATCAGCGCATCGCCAACATACAAGCGTATGCGCCTGCGCTGATGGACACGCCCGAGTTCAGGCAACTGCTCGTCACGGCGGAGCAGCTCGCGCTCCGCCTGCGCGAAATCGCCGTGTCCTTCGCACAGTTCCGCGTGCAGGTTACGGAGACGACCAGCGCGTTGGCGACCGTGCAGGCGGAGTACGGGCTCGTCATCGCGCGACGCGGCACTGTGGATACTGTCGGCGGCGCGATGCTCACACGCGCCGAGACCCTTGTGCGCACGACCGACGCGCGAATCGGGGCGCTCCGTCAGCTCCAAGCGCAGGTCGGCGAGGTCGAATCGATGCAAATCGAGACGCAAATCCAGCAGCTCGAACTCCAGCGCATCGCGGGTCTCGAATCGATGGCTACCCCACCGCCCACGCAGGACTGGCTCCGACGACGCGCCGCGACGCAAGCGATACTGACCACCGCGCAGACCACCTTCGCACAGTTCGCGGACATCCGCGCCCTCTACGAATCGCTCATGCGCCAGACGGGCGAGCGACTTCGCGGGATGGCGATGCATCGGGAGCGCATGCGCGAGCGCGGGCTGTGGACAGAGGAGATGGAGACCCGATGGCGACAGGAGTCGATGCAACAGGTCGTCGAACTCGCGCAGTACCAGCAAGCCTACGAGAACCGCTGGCTCGACCGACTCGTCTCGCAGGTCTGGAACGCGCCCGCACGCATGGACGCCGTCGCGGCATCGTTCACACGGCGCGAGGCGAGCCTGTTCTATGACATCGTGCCGTGGGCGTTCGGCGGCACGCGCGAACGCGCCCAGTGGATGCGCGAGACCGTGCCGATGATGTACCGCACGCTCATCGGCAGGCTCGGCACGCAAGAGGGAATCGTCGAGACCGCTATGGCGTCTATCATGGCGGGCGCACAGAACGCCTTCAGCGGCGACTTGCGCATCCAAATCGTCGTCGAGGATTCGGGCAACCGACTCATCGACGCGCAGCAAGTGCATCTGAACATGAATAACCAGACGCGAGCGGTCGAATCCGTGACCGTCACCGTGCCTGTACCGACGCAATAGCCATGCGAGTACGCGCTGCAGCCCAGTGTGTGATTGACCTGCCCCACGCGGTCTGGGACTACTACCCCTATCCGCGCCTGCGCTGGACGGACTTTCCCGCGCGGGGCAGTCCGTGGCGGTACGATAAGTCCGACGCGGGCATCGTCATCGAGCCGATTATCGACGCCGTGCGACTGCGCGAGCATGAACTGCCGACGGAACTGCTCGCATCGCATCGTACCACGCCCGAAGACCCTCCTGCGCCGACGCTGCAGGTGAGCCACTCCGTGACTCCGACGCTGGTCTCGTCGAATGTGCCAGGCGTCGGCAAAGTATGGGAATACACGCTCGGCGGGCAGAAGTACCTGCACTGGTACGAGCGCATGACGCCCCATACGGCGTATGCGGTACTCTGTGAACGCGCGGAGCATATCCCCGCCGCCAGCGGCGACGACCGCTGGGTGGACGCCCAGCTCGCCCGACGCGGGTACATCATCCGCTGGCGCATGGAGCCGCACACGGCGACGAACGAGTCGCGTCCTGGCATCCGTATCACGCTCGGACTGCGCGAGTCGGACGAGGCGACCGAGTATCTCTGGTACGCCCTGCAGGTCACGCCGAGCCGTGCGCCCGAGCTGCTCGTGACCCGCGCGACGCTGAGCGATATGCGCACGCTCACCAACATCACATGGACGCCGCTCCGCTCGCTCCGCATCGACGGCATGGACGCCGAACTCGCCCAAACGCTGGATACCTACCGTGAGGAGCCGCGACCTGCCAGCCTCATGCACGGGCTGCGCGTCATCGTTCTCGGCGGGCGACTGCTCATCGACCTCGAAGGTCTGCAAGCCCCGCTGGTCATCCCGCTGGTTCGCCCGCCCGCGTTCAGCGACTACGCCCAAGACCCATCCAGCCCGCTCCCGCCGTATCAGCCGACGCCTATCCCGCCCGATAGGCTCATCGAGGTCGTGCATATCCGCTGGTGGCGCTGGCGCAGCATGATGCTCGCCCTAAGCCCCATGTGGTTCGACGCCGTCGGCGAGATTGAGGGCGGCGAGCAGCAGGTCGGGTTCGTGCCCACCGCCGAGCCCGACACCAAAGAAGTGCGCTACGCCGTGCCGAAGCCGACGGATACCGATGCGAATGTCACCATCGAGGACATCCCCACCCTGCGGTACAAGCTCACCCTGCGCCACACGGACTCCACGCAACAGCGCACCGTCGGCGACCGCACCGTCGCGCCCGACACGCCCATCGTGCGCGGCGTCGACTTCGGGTTCGACCCGACGCCCCAGCGCGACCTGTCCGACCCGTCGTTTGCACAGCCGCAGGAGATAACCGTCGCGTGGCACTACGATATCGCGCGATTGCAGATACGCTCGCAGGCGCAACTGGTCTACCTCGACCCCGACGGGTACTGGGCGAACTGGAACCAGCAGGTGGGACAACGCGCGATACGCATCCAGCTCGCACGGTACGCGCACGATGTCGTCGGCGGAGTCGATGTGCAGCTCCCGCCTCCACACACTATCCCGCTCACGACCGTGTTCACAGGCTACATGCATCGGAGCGGTACGGTCAGCACGGGTCAGAGCGGCGTGCAGCAGCTCGTCGTGCAGTGCGTCGACCGCGTGGCGCAACTGGAGCAGCCGCGCTGGTGGCTCGCATGGATGGACGGCTGGAACAGCTACTACGCGATGGCGTACATCGCAGGACTCGGCGGAATCGCGACCGACGACCTGCTCTTCGCAGGACTCGTGCCCAGCACGCCGTATGATGAGGTTCCCGCGCCCGAGCCCGCATGGTTCCTGCCCGTCGGCGCGGCAGGCACGCCGCTCACACGGTTCACAGGCGTCCCGCTCTGGGAGGTGATGGGACGCATCGCGAAGACCATCGGGTTCCTGCTCTACTTCAACCAGCACGGGAAACTCGCGTTCCATAAGTTTCGCGGGCTGGAGACGCCTCCATCCGACGACTTCGTCTTTACCGAGCAGGAGTCGACCGTCTCGCTCCAGCGCGACCTCGGCGATGTGCGCAACACGGTCACCATCATCGGCGTCGACGCCTACGCCCCGCTCCAGCTGCCCATCGTCTCGCATCGCATCGACACTGCCAGCATGAACGACCCGACCGCGCCAAACTACATCGGCTACCCACAGCCGTTCGTCTGGGCAGACTCGCAGTTCGCACGGCTGGAGTTCGCACGCGCCGCCGCCGATACCATCTTCCAGCTCTTCCGCCAGCCGAACGAGACGATCACCATGCGCGTGCCGCTCACGCCGAACCTGTTCCCTGGCGCGGGCGTGCGGTTCATCTCGCGCAATAACAGGTTCGGTATCAATAACAAGCGGTACTTGGTGACCAGCGTGCAGCATCGCGTCTGGGGCGGCTCGCACGGCGAGACGACGCTCACCGCGCGGTACTTCGGCGACGCCGTCGTATAATTGAATGCTATGGAGAAGACGAAACACATCCACATCGGCTCATCGCACCCGAAGGGCGGAACCGACAAGTACGGCAAGTATTCGCTCGGCAACTGCCACCATGAGGCATCCACCGTGCCCACGCGGCGCGGTATGCAACCCTCGTTCCAGCGACGCAGGACGCCGAAATCGACGCTGCGCATGCGACGGACGCGATAGGAGAGACGCGATGACGGTAAGCCCACAGGTCGAGGTCGTACCTATCGACTCCGTTCGTTCCCATCCGAAGAACACGCGCCGTCACCCGCATGAGCAGCTCGAACTGCTTAAGAACTCGCTGCGCGAGTTTGGTCAGTACCGTCCGATTGTCGTGCATGCGGGCACGGATTACATCCTCGCGGGCAACGGCGTCTACGAGGCGGCGCGCCAGCTCGGCTGGGAGACGATTCGCATCGTGCGCGTCGAGTGCGATGAGACCCATGCGCTTGCGATACTCATGGCGGACAACCGCCTCGCGGAACTCAGCTGGTGGGACTACGAATCGATGGTTGCCATCCCCGAACTCCAGCCCGTGCTGGAGATGCCCGTGTTCGACGAATCGTTCGTGCGCATGGTTGAAATCGAGCTGGACGCGATCCTCGAAGCGCAGACGAACGCCGTGATGCAGAATGAGTTCCTGCCTGTTGACCGCACGGAGCGCGGAGCGTCTGCCGTGCGCAACCCTGCCGCGGCGGCAATCATCCGTACCGTGATGGTCGCCGTGACGCGCGACGATGACCTGCTCGCGCGTCAACTCCATGCGCACCTGCGCGAGGTAGACTCTGAATATGCCGAAGACACCGAAGAGCAGTACGACGGGCGCCTCTTCACAGCACTCCTCCGCCGTACAGAACATCCTGCTGGAGCCGATTGAGGGCGAGCCGACACGGGCGTACCGCGCGTTCTGCCACTACGCCACGGTCGCTCGCTCCATGCGTCAAGCGGCGGTCGCCGTGAACGCATCGCTTCCGACCATCGCGCGATGGGCGCAGAAGTACCGCTGGCGCGAACGCATCGTCGAATACGAACAGCGCATCCAAGAGCAGATTAACAACATCCGTCTGCACTACGCGCTCCATCTGACCCCGCTGGCGGCGCGAACGATTGAGCAGCTCCTGCGCGATGACCAGACCCCGCCGAATGTTCGCGCGTCGTTAGCGACTGATGTGTTGCGTGGCGTCGGCGTGCTACGCGAGGAGTCGCGCGTCGAATGGACATCCAGCACGCCTGAGACGAACCCGCTCGTGCAGGCACTACGAGAGATACGCAGTCAAGTAGAATTGTCCTCGCATGCTCCCAGCGTGGAATCGTCTCCCGCCGATACGGTGGAAGCCGCAGCTCTACCAGCTGATGGACTTCCGCCCGCACGACGCGCAAGCGGAGATACTCTATAGCCCCGCGCGGTTCCGCATCGTCGCGTGCGGACGACGGTTTGGCAAGACGACCGCCGCGTCTGCAGAAGCCGTTGCTCACGCGCTGCTGGGCGGACATGTCTGGATCGTCGCGCCGACTTATGACCTCACGCGACCGCTCACCTACGGCGTCGAATCGATCCTGCGCAACCTCTGTCTCAAGTCGGGGCTGCAGTATAAGGACATCGTCGCCCGACGGCGCTCCGTGCCCTACGAGTTAGAGTTCACAACGGGCGGGATACTCCAGTCGCGCACGGCGGAGAACCCGCGCTCGCTGCAAGGACGCGCGATTGACCTGCTCGTCATCGACGAAGCGGCGACCATCCGCGAGGGGTTCATCTGGTCGCAGTACCTGCGTCCCATGCTGACCGACCGCGAGGGTCACGCGCTCGTCATCTCGACGCCGAAGCGCATGAACTGGTTCTGGGACTTGTTCGTCGCTGGGAAAGACCCCGCACAGCCGCTGTTCGCAGCGTTCCAGATGCCTACGCATCGCAACCCGTACATCCCGCGCGATGAGATTGAGCAGATGCTCGCCGAACTCGACGAGGATACCGCGCGGCAGGAAATCTATGCCGAGTTCCTGCCCGATGGCGGGAGCGTGTTCCGCAACTTTACGCGCTGTCTCAGCGCGGAGTGGCAGCCCGCGCCCATCACGGGACACCAATACACCGTCGGAGTCGACCTCGCCAAGTACCGCGACTTCACCGTTATCGCCGTCATCGACGCGACTCGCAAGCACCTGTGCTATATGGAGCGGTTCAACCGCGTCGACTGGAACACGCAAGCGGAGCGCATCATGCATGTCGCCCGCAGGTTCCACGCGCCGATATGCATCGACGCCACAGGCAACGACCACATGGCAGACACGCTCCTGCGCAACGGGCTGGCGGTCTACCCGTTCGTGTTCACGCCGATGAGCAAGCTCGCAGTCGTCTCCAAGCTCTCGATGGGGCTGGAATACGACGGGCTGCAACTGCTCAACGACCCGATACTCATCGACGAGTTCACACGGTTCGAATACGAGCGCACAGACGCGGGACGACTCCGTGTGAAGGCGCCCGAAGGGAAGCACGACGACATCGTGATAGCGGTCGCGCTCGCTTGGGAACTCGCTATCCCGTACACGCGCTCGGTCGGATACCTGCCGATGGTCGATGACCGCTGGATGCGCGGCGTATAATTGAGCGAGATGAACCGAATCCTATTGCGCACATCGAAGGAGCGTCGTCGACGCGCACGCAAGCTGCTAAGGCGCCTGTGGGAGCGACGGGTCGAACTGGCGGGATCAGGCGTGCGCGTGTTCCATGACCCCGCCCAGACGCGACTCGCCATCGTCTGGGATTCCATCGACAGCTCTGGCGATTGGGTCAACGCTGTTGCTGCGACGCAAGCCGAACTCACGACAGGACTCGGCTACACCGTGCGAGTTTGGACATTGGGCGACTGGGCGGCGCGCCTGTTCGCGCTGACAACCACAGGCGACCCCAACGACATTCCGCCCGCGCAGTTCCCGATTCTGCCTGACTAACAGATATGCATGCGTCTGCGTTGCTTGAGCGGCTACTGATACGACTCAGCGAGAAGCCGTGGGACTCCGTCATGGCGGCGTGCCCCGACTGTCGCTGGATTACCATCAAGCCGCACGGGCCCGATCACCCTGACTACCGCCATGTGCTGATTAAGCCTACGACGACGGGATTCCGCGTCGTCTGGGCGGGCAGCGCGAATCTCATGCATCTGCGCGTGCATGTGACAGAGGGCGGTTCCCGTCGCGTGCGCGAACCGATGGATGAGTCGAAGCGCGAGGCGCTCAAGCAGCGCGTCTCCGAATCGTGGGCGCAGGAACGCGACAAGTACGCGCAATCCGCCGCGAAACTGCTCGGATACGACGCTGAGACGCTCCAGCAGACCGATGCCGACGAACTCGTGGGTCATCTGCTCCGCGCCGTGCGCGTGGAGCGCACGCGACGCCAGCCTGAGAAACCGCAACGGGAACCGAAGCCGCCTGAGGCGGATGCGGAGACGCCGTCTGAGAAGTCGCCAGAGGACGAGGAGAAGCGCAAGCTCGCGCAGGCGGAGCGCATCCGTGAGGCGTCGGACAATATCGCGAAACGCGCACTGGAGGAACTCGGGCTCGCCATCGGCGTCGACATCAAGGATGTACCCGAAGACTTGGGTCAGCGTCTGCGCAACCTGAACGAGGAGCAGATAGAGGCGATCGGGCTGCTGACGAACGAGCTGCGCAGGCACAAGGCGCGGTATGAGCGTGTCATGCGCGAGAATGCGCCGATGGCGACCTCGGCGTCGATTCTGACGGGGCAGCCCGTCGACGATGAGGCGCTTGAGTCGGCGGTTGCGCAGGCGTGGCAGCGTGCGCGGAACGCGGCGGAGCTGGAAGTCGCCGCGCGGCGCAACATCGCGTTCTGGGATGCGTTTGACAACGCGGGTCGCGGGGTGCATGCGCGGTACAGCAAGGGCGCGGCGGAGTCGCTGGCGAACCTCACTTTGCGTCACACAGGCGCGGCGGTACACCCCGCGCTGGTGCAACTGCTGGGCGTCGAAGGTGCAGCGCACGCGACAGCGATATACCTCGCACAGCGAACGCAGGACATCGAGGCGCTGACACGCGACATCGAACAGATGCATGCGGAGGCGGCGATGCGAGTACCTGCGGAGACGCTCCGCCGAGCGGAAGAGGAAGCGGAACGCACACGCCAGCTGATTGAAGACCTGCGCTCGCGCGATGCGCTCTCGGCTGCCTACGCGGGTCGACTCGCGACGCGGAACACGCTGTATCGACAAGCCGTGCTGGGACAAGCCGCAGGGTCGCTGGCGTTCACGGCAGCACTCGCCGACGCGCTCCGCAGAGACACCTACAACGACGATGTGGTGGTGCAAGGCGTCGCTGAGCCGTCTCGACTGAACGCTATCGCAAGGCGGATGGGGCTCAAGGAGGGTGATTACTCCATCTCGCGCACGCAGGACGGACAGACGCGACTCGTCATCAAGCGCGATGCGGTCTCACAACTCATGAAACGCGCGACGATGGAGTTCAAAGAGGACGAGGAGGCGAAGCGCATCAAGCGACACGAGCTGACGCTCGGCGAGGACTGGCGTCCCGACGGGATGGATCCCACTGTGAAGCTGGGCGAGGAGCAACGCGCGGCGATAGAGTTCGCGCTGCAGCGCAAGCGAGTCGTATGGGACTTAAAGGCGGGCATCGGGAAGTCGCTCTCGTCGATTGCGCTGGGTAAGCACCTGCTCGACACAGGACAGGTCGACGCGGTCATCATGATGGCACCGAGCAACCTGCGCGACACGATGCTGCACGAGCATCGCAAGTTCTTCGGGAACGGCATCCGCGTCGGCGTCGCGGGCGACCTCGCGCCTGAGAGTCGTGCGCTCGCCGACGCCCATGCAACGGGCGCAGAGGAACGACAGCGTCTCATCCGCGAGGGCGACGCGCAGTTCCTCATCGTGGGACACGCCACCATCCGCAACGATGTCGACGCGATTATCGACCGTATCCGCAAGCACAACGGGCGCGTGCTGCTCGTACTCGACGAGGCGCACCAAGCGTTCTCGCCTGGCACGGGCGAAGCGTCGCAGATTATGCAAGCGATGGAGAAGATTAGCGAGGCGACGAACGATGACACCTACATGGTCGCGATGACGGGCACGCCGATTCGCTCGCGCGTGAGCAACTTGCACAGGATGGTGGGCTGGGTCGAGCCGCGCATGATCCCCGAATCGAGTTTCCAGCTGGCGTTCGACGGCATTGGTCTCGGCGCGAGCGCGGTACACCAAATCAAGGAGGAGAACCTGAACCGCGCTATCGACCCCGTCGTCATCAGCGAGCATTACCAGCTGAATGTGCAGCGTCGCGATTTCGAGCATAGCATTCCCCTCAGCACGCACCAGTTAGAGGAACTCCGTCGGATAACCGCTGCAGAGGACACGACACCTGCAGCGGAGCGCGATTACCAGCGTCTGCAGGCGATAGAGAACGGCGATCCTGAGCGCAACGCGCTGATTCAGCACCTTCGGCAGGTGATGGAGTCGGAGCATCAGCGCGACGACCTGCGCGACCTGCGCGACGCGGGTCATCATCCTGTCGGCATCGTGTTTGCGAACTACCTCTCGGGCACGCGCACGATTCAGCAGGCGTTTAAGCCAGGCGAGGTGCTGACCTACACGGGCGAGGATAACGGAGCGCGTCGTCAGCAGGTACGCGCGGCGGTGAACGAACGCGCGATTGTGCCAGGCGGACGCGTCATCTTCGACGGGGGCGAAGGCGTCGCGATCCGAGTGGGACGCAGCGGTAGCGTGCGCGTGCGACTCGACGATGGACGCGAAATGACCGTGCGTCCTGAGCAGAACCCGCGTTCGGGCGTCAAACTCGTCGCGGCGACCTCTGCGGGTAGCACGGGGCTGAACCTGCAAGGCGCGAACTACATCGTCCACTACGGGCTGCCGTTCAGCAAGGCGGAACTCGACCAGCGAAACGCACGCGCGTTCCGCAAGGGACAACGGTTCAGCGTACACACGCACACCATCGTCGCCGAGGTGCCGAAGGAGCAACTTCAGCAACGGCAGCTGGAGCAGCAGGGTCGTGCGATGGAGGCGCTCAAGCCCGCAGGACGACATCTGATGGACGATAGCGGTATACTGCTACGGCATAACGAGGCGCAGTCCACATGATACGGAAACTGTTGCAGCGGTTCGCAAAGCCTGCATCGCCCGTGCAGGGTCAGCAGGCGCGAGTCGGCCAGAACCGACTCGGCGCGCCGTCAGCCGCTTACTCGCCCGACGGACGCATGCTGGCGTACCGTCTGGACGATGTCACCATCCGCGACCTCGACCGTCTGCGCCAAGACCCCGTGATACGCGCCTCGCTGCGCCTCATCAAGCTGCCCATCCTGCGCTGCGACTGGTACATCAACGCCGAAGACGAGCGCGTCGGAGCGTTCCTGCAGTCCGCGCTGGAGCCCCACATGTACGACATGCTCTGGGCGCTCTGCACGGCGTTCGACTTCGGGGTCGCGTTCGTCGAGAAGGTGCTGGAGTACCGTAAGGATTACCGCACGACGCGCACGATGTCGACGACGCCCGCACGGCAGGAACTGCGCCTGCGCGATGTATGGATACTCTCGCGCGTGGGACACCTCGACCCGTCCATCTACTGGGCGCTGGTGTATCCCACAGGCGAGTTCGCAGGCGTGCGACACCTCGTGACGCCGTTCGCGCCCGAAGGCGAAATCATCGAAGAGGGACGACTGATACACTTCGCACTCGACGCCGAGTTCAACGAGGTGTACGGGAACCCGCTGATTAAGCCCGCGCTGCCGTTCTTCGAGCTGAAGCAACGCGCCCTGCAGGATATGGCGACCTACTACTCGACCTACGCCGTGCCGACGAAGAAGGGGTTCGCGCCGCCTGGCAAGACGCCCATCGGCACGACGGAATCGGGCGACCCTATCGTGGTGGATAACATGCAGTACCTGAGCGAGCAGCTCGATAAGCTGGCAAACGCGCACTCCATCGTGCTACCGTCACTCTATGACGCGAACGGTCAGCGGATGTGGGAAGTCGAGGCGTTCGAGGTGCCGCCCGCTGTCTCCATCGAGAACTACATCCAGTTCCTCGACGAGCAGATGCGTCAAGCGATGCTGGTGCCCTCGCTGGCGACGATTCATCCGCAACGAGGCACCTACGCACTGGGTCAGTCGCAGATTGACCTCTTCTTGCAGAACGAGGATGCGTACCTCACGCAAATCGAGTCGGTGCTGAACAAACAGCTGATTCCCGACTTGGTGCGCTATAACTTCGGGAGCGATGCAAAGGCACGAATCGTGATGCGCATCGATCATGCGTACACGAAGCATCTGGTCGAGTCGTTCGTGCAGCGTCTGGCGGCAGGTCAGCCTGTGACGACGGCGGACGGGGATGTGATTGTGCCCGACTGGGCGCTCATCGCCGAAGACGCGGGCGTGCCCGTACGCACGCAAGCCGCGTCGGAGATGGACTACCTGCACGGAGTCGCATGGCAGGGCGGCAGGAATATGAACGAAGACGCCGAACGAGACGGTATGTTTGGAGGTGACGACGATGTGGACAGTGGAACGGATGCGAATAACCGTTCGACTCTGCCTTATCGAGAATCCGATGACGGGCGATAGGACGGTCTGGCTGTGCGAGCATACGGACGATAACCCGCCGCCGCCGTGGCGGGTGACCGAGTCGCATGAGGTGCAGGTACGCGCGATATCGTATATCGAGAGTCTGCGTGCGCAGGACGCTGCGACCGACATCGACGCTGCGACGAGTCAAGCGGTCATCTCAGCGAGTCGCTACATGTTGGAACTGCTGAAGACAGCGACGGGACTCGACGCGGATACGATTGCATCGCTTCCTAAACCCGTCGGCGAGAAGCTCGCGTCGATGGTAACGAGGCTATCCGACCCAAACCTGATATTGCCGAGCGTGCCCGCGTCGAACTCCTCACCAGCGACGAGCCCCAGCTCGCCATCAGCAGGTTCGTAATCCTATGGGAGTCAGGCGATGCGCGACTCGATTTGGAACATGCTCCTGCAGGATATGCTCGGCTATGCTTTGAGCTGCGGGCAATCTGGCGCGACCGACTGCGAAATCATCTTGTTAAGTTATCGCAGGCACGGGGTTCCGAGTCGGGTGACGCGGGGGTATAAGCGTCCGCAGGATGCACGCGCGTCGTATACCAAGCTGGAGCGAGCCTTCCGCAAGGAACTCTTGGAGCAGTGGGACAAGTATGAATCGGGACAGATGACGCTGGAAGAGTTCGAGGGCTGGTTCGCTGTGCGTCAGCAGGAGACGCTGGTGCATGCGTTCGCGCTCGGTCTGGCAGGTCGCGGGATACGCGGCAAGACACGGTTCACGGACGACGAGCTGCGCTACCTGCACGGTCAATACTCGCAGCAGATGCGCTACTTCCATCGGTTCATGCGCGATGTGCGTGCGGGTCGCGGACGGATGTCGTACCGTCAGCGTCTGGAGCTGTACGGGCGCGACTTGTACGGGGTCTTCATGACTGCATGGTTCGCCTACGGCGCAGACCGCTCGCATCGGTTCCTGTGGCGTCTCTCGCCCGATGCGGAACACTGCGAGGACTGCATGCAACGCGCGACGGAATCGCGAGCGAAGGGCGGGTACACTTACGACGAACTCGTCACGCTGGGTCTGCCAGGCACAGGCAAGACGCGCTGCTTGAATAACTGTCGCTGCTGGATCGAGGAACTCACGACGAGTCAGAAGACGACGCCGAGGAGGTTGCGAAAGAAGCGATGACCCCGATAGCGCCCATGCGGCAGTGGATCATGGAACGGCTCATGGAGTACGCGAGCTACTGCGAGGCGTTCGGGCTCGCGCGCCCGACGGTGTACGAATGGTATCCGTCGGAAGTGCCGTTCGACAGGTTCCCCATCGTGATGGTGGGCAAGCTGCAGTCCTCGCTGTTCTCGCTGGCGCTCCCTGAACTGTTCGAGCAGCGTCATGTGTATAGCATCGTCGGGGCAGTCTACTCGCCTGACCCGCGCGAGAGCATCCTGCAGCAGGAGTGGTACGCCGACCTCTGGCTGGACTATGTGCATCAGCATCCGCATCGGTTCCGTATGCATGCGTCGGAGTTTTACACATCGGATACATGGACGCCTCAGGTCACGATGACGCCCGTCTACATACAGGAGCATCCGTTGCATGGGTGGTCGTGCGAGGTGATGGTGACGCGCATCGTGCGCGGCGGCACGCGAGGTGATGGATAGTGATACTCTCGGTCGCGGAGCAGCGGGTCATCCGTCTCTGTCGGATTATCGGGTACGGTCATATAGACGCGCTGTATGTCTCGGAACGCGAGCCGTCGCATCTGGTGGGGGAACGCGCGATTGAGTGTCGCATCGATCCCACGAAGGGCGACTCGCGCTGCGTGGAGCCGTTCGAACTGCAGGAGCCTGAGGCGGATGTCGCACTCCATCCCAATGAGGAGCGACTCGTCCACCTGATACGCTCGGTTCAGCGCGGGTTCATCCGAGTCGCGGTCAAGGACGGTATTCCCGTCAGCTGGAACTATTATCCCGACTTACCATCGCGTGCGGAGCTGCGGAACAAGGCAGTCGACGAGCTGCTGCTCGATGCGAAATAGCGAATTCCGCCGTATAATTGGTCGATGTAGCAGGCGGTGCGCTTGCATCATGCGAGCGCACCGCCTGCTTCGTTTAGGGAGCGCAGAATGATAGTCGTGACACTGTCGGATGCGGAGACGGTAACGCGCGGGTCGCGCCCTGCGATTCGCGTGGAGGTGCTTCGCACGGGCGAATGGCTGCACGAGATGGCGCCTGAGGGGCGCCTCGTCGTCACGGAACGCGAGCTGGACGAAATCGTTCGGAACTTCCGCGACGGGGTGTTCGGGTACGAGCTGCCCGTCAATCTGAACCACATGGACGATTCGACCGACGCGGTCGGATGGGTAACGGCGCTGGAGCGTCAAGGCGAATCGCTGTACGCGACGATTCGACCGACCGCCGACGAGGTTCTCGACCGCGTGCGGGATGGTCGTCTGCGGTTTGCCAGTGCGGAGCTGACGGTGCGCGGGCGAGATCCTGAGACGCGCCGTGAGGTCACCGCGCTCCGCGCGGTCGCTCTGACGAACCGCCCGTATATCAAGCGCATGGATCCCGCACAAGTGGTCACGCTATCGGAACGCGCTCGAACTGCAACACATCAGGGAGGCTACAACTCGATGAATACGCAAGGAACCGTACCACAGGACGAGGTTCGCGATTTGCGAGTGCGTCTGTCGGAGCTTGAGGAGCGTCAGTGGGAATCGGACAGGGACTTGCTCCTGTCGGAGTACGAGCATGCCGTTCCGCCGTCAATGCTGCGTCTCGCGCGGTACATCTTCGACTCGCTGCGCGGTCGTGCAGTGTCGCTGTCGGATGTGCGCTCGGAGATGCCCGAGTCGCGGATTGTGCGTCTAAGCGAGAACGCGTCGTCGGACGCGCGAGTTCCCGTTGAGGACTTCGTACTCGCGATACTCGAAGAGGTCGCGCAGATGGTTCCGAACCGCCCGCGCGTGAACCTGTCGGAGCAGCCGCTACGGTACACGCTACGCACGGGCGAGGAACGCACCACGCGCGAACTCATCGCACGCGCTGAGCGCGTCGCCGCGAGCGAGGGCATCGCCTTCGGTGAGGCGATTAAACGCGCCGCACGCGAGATTTAGGGGGTGACATAAATGCAAGCATATAAGACCCATTTCACGACGACCTTTCGGTACTACGACTTCGATCGCACGCGCCGCGCAGCGATTGCGCGGTACACAGCGGTCATCCTGTGGGACGCGGGACACGGCTCGATTCCTGAGCCTGGCGTCAACCCCGAAGCGGGACTGGTTGTCTCCGCTGGGAACCCGACGCAGCACTGGGCAAATGTCGCGCAGGGCGCTACGCCGCAGTGGGCGCTGGTGCGTCCCATCATCGGCGTCACGCTCCAGTACGCACTGGACGGGAAGGAGGTCATGGTCGCACTGGACGGGATTACTCCGCTCATCGTGAACGCGCAGGTAAACGCGGGCGACCTGCTGTTCGCGGCGCTGGCAGGCAACGACACGACGGCAGGCAACCGTCTGCTGGTACGCTCATCGTCGCAGACGCCGTTCAGTCGCATCCCCGAACTCCGTCCGATTATCCACCCAGAGTTCGGACGCGACTACAACTTCCTGATTACCCCCGTGCGTGCGCTTGCGAACAATGCCCCAGCGTTTAACCGCACGGGTACGAACCAGCAGCAGTGGTTCTTCCCCATCGGCGTCGCGATGCGTTCGACAACCGCCGACGCCGCGACGAACCCGCAGGTCATCCCTGTCCGCATGCTGACAAGCACCGTATTCGTGCAATAAGGAGGCTAAGAAGATGGCAGTCGCACAAGCGCAACGAGTTCACTACGATGAGGTGCTGACGAATGTCAGCATTAAGTACCGTCCCGAAGGGTACATCGCGGATCGCATCTTCCCGTCGATGCCTGTGAACAAGGAGAGCGACCTGTTCTATGTGTACGACCTCTCCGCGTTTCGGTATGTCGATGACACGCGGCAGGACGGCGACACGGCGAAGCAGGCGTCGTTCGGGTGGAAGGCAGACTGGTACATGTGCGAGCAGCACTCACTGCGCGAGATTATCACACCGCGCCAGCGTGAGAATGTGTCGGGGCCCATCGACTTGGAAGTCGATATGACGGAGCATCTGACCGACCTGTTGATGCTCAACCGCGAGATTCGCGCGGCGCGAACCCTGCGCGACCCTGCGAACAACCTGCATGCGTTCACGCCGTCGACGGCGTGGGACAACTATACCGTCGCGTCGCCGAAGGTCGACCTGATTAACGCGAGCAACTTCATCTTCACGGCTACGGGGCGTCGTCCGAATGTGGTCGTGATTCCCTCGACGATTGCGCGGCGGATGCTGGCAATCGAGGAAATCAAGGAAGAGCGACGCTATGTGACGGACTTGACCCAGAGCGGGCTCCCACAGAACCTGTGGGGTCTGGAAGTGCTGGAAGCGGCGGCGCTTCAGCTCCCGACAGACCCGTTCGGCTCGCGCAGTCTCGACCCGCAGGAAATCACGGTGACCAGTCGGATGGATGAGATATGGGGACGCGATGTCTGGGTGGGCTATGTCGATAAGCCAGGTCTGCGTCGTCTGACCTACGGGGCGACCTTCGAGGCGCGTCAGCGGAATGTGCGCACCTACATCGATGTCGAACGCGACAGCGGCACATGGATCGAGGTGGACTGGATTTACACGCACAAGGTCATCGCCCGCGCATGCGGGGTGCTAATCCAGAATGTGATGTCGGCAGCATAAGCATAGCGGGTGCGCTCTGATACGGAGCGCACCCGCATCCACACATTACGGGAGAACTTAGTCATGTCGTGGGTGACGCCAGCGCAAGTGCGGTTCTATGTGCGGAATCTGGAGCCGATAGACGATTCCGTGTTGCAGGCGGCTATCGATGCTGCGGAATCGTACATCCGTTCGCGCTTGGTGCGGTTGTACCCGCGCATGATGGTGACGGACGCGCCTGCGAAACCGCCGATACCGACGATAACGATGCAGCTGGCGGCGGCGCTGGTGGAGGCGCGAACGCTGGCGATAACCAACGTCGGCGCGTCTATGAACCCCTACGCACAGCAGCTGTATCAGCAGGCGGAAGACGAGTTGCAGCGACTGGAACGGGGCTGGGCGCATGTGCTGGGCGAGTCGGTCGAGTGGATGCTCCCAGTCTTTGCGCCGCAGTCGCAGCCGACGCCCGTGCGGAGCATTCGGAGTGTGCGTCGCACGGGGAGCGGGTGGTGAGATGACGCGATGGCGGGAGATGCTCGTCGCTTTGGAGCGCGGTCATGAGACCTGCGAGTACGACCTGTTTGCGGAGCGTGTGCGGGACTGCGCGTTCGCATGGTATCTCAAGGCGTACCATATCGAGTCCGACGAGGCGGAGTCGCTGGCGAACGAGGTCGCAGTGAAACTGTGGGTGAACGCGCCGCGTATCCGATTAGAGAGCGCAGAGCGGTATATCCGCCGCGCGATTGCGAACACGGGTCGGGATTACCTGCGCAAGCGGAAGGAGATTGCCTACAACGAATGGGATATCATGTGTGCGATGCACGCTGAGGCGACGGATGATGCTATGGAATGGACGGCGACTCTGGCAGTGATGCCGCCAGAGGAGCGTGAGGTGGCGGAACGGCTCGTGTCGGGTCAATCGCGCTCGGATATCAGACGCGAGCTGGGCATGAGCAGCAGGTATCTGGAGACAGTCATCGAATCGATTCGTCGGAGGCTTCAATGAGACAACCGCCGATTGTGCAGGAGATTCTGCAGGTTGAGGACATCGACGCGCTGCTGGAGCGTGTCCGTGATGTCGGCGTCGCATGCGCCATGGCGCGTCTGGGCGATGCGAATCCGCGCGAGCTGCTACAGCACCTGCTGGACTTAGCCGAGTCGTATCAGGGCGACACCGACACTTCGCCATGGATGGTGCTGGTCGGTCTCATCGATGTGCTTGCGGATGAGGTGCGCAACAGCGACGCGCCAAGCGACACGGATTTGGTCTCGCGAGTCGATGCGCTGGTCTCGACGGCGTATACTCCTCATGGAGCGTCTCATGCGAATCGGTACATCGAATCGGATTAATCGCAGGCGTCGCGTCTGGTGGCGCACGGTGCTGTTCTCGGAGCGGTACGAGTACCATCCGAGTATCCCGCACCATTCGGGGCTGCATCAAGACCCGATGTCGCGTGGTCTACATCCTGAGGAGCGGACTGTGCATCGCGAGGGCACGACCTTCCAGCAGACCTTCTGGGTGCGCGGCGAGACGCTCGAAGCACGCAAGCGGAAGCCTTCCTCTACATCGCCATCATCCTCACCTTCTCCTTCCGTGTCTCCTCACCCAGCGCCCGCGCCGTCGCACGGCGCGGGCGCCCCCAGCGCCTCGCCCGCAGGGCTGGATGTCGAACAGCTCCCTGAAGAGGTACGCGAGGCGCTGCGCAACGCCATCGAACAACTGAACCCGATGGAGCGCCAGATGATGCTCGCACATCTTGCCGTGCGTATCCACGAGAACGGGAGCGCCGTCGGACACCCCGTGATGATGCTCTCCGCTCCTGGCGTGGGCAAGACCACGCTGTGGGAAGCGATGATGAACATGAGCGACGCTATGTCGGAACAGGACGCAGCGCCGTTCCGCGTCCATATCCTGAATGTGCAATCGGCAGTCTACAACATTACAGAGCAGATGGGCGCACAAGCCATCGACGAGGGCATGGTGCGGTTCATGTTCACGGCGGACTTGGAACACAAGATTCAGTATTGCAAGCAGCGCGGCGTACCGCTCGTGCTGGTGTTCGACGAGGCGACGAAGTCGCCCCAGATCCTGCAGACGATGCTGTCGCTCATCACGAACGGTATCGTCGCTGACCGTCGGCTCGGCGTTCCGTTCCGCATCGTGATGCTCGGTAACCGCGCGGACTGGGAAGGCGAGATGGGCAAGATGCGCTCCTCGCTGGTTCCGTTCGCGGACAGGTTCCTCTACTATGCGACGACGCCGTCGGAAGAGGACGAGTATGTACGCGCGATTCAGTCGGTGTTTGAGCAGGAGTCGTCGCGCGAAGCGACAGGTGCGCGTGATCGCCTGCGTCGGTTCGTTCTGGATTATGACGAGGATGCGGAGCGGGAAGCGGAAGAGGCGCGTCAGTCGCGTCAGGCGTCGTCGCCCGAGCTGGCGGGCGCGGCGGGCGAGCTGGAACAGATGCGGGCGAAACTGGAGACGGGTCGTTCCGCACGCGAGGTGATGCGCGAGCATCAGAATCTGATGACGCTGCTGAAGCTGATGTCGTCGCGCGGGCTACGCTCGGATCTCCGCGCGGAATGCGCAAGCACGAACTACCGCATCGCGAGTGCGCTCATCGACGCGATGCTATCAGGCGACCTCGCGGGGATGTGGCATAACTTCAAGTCAGACCCGAACTATATGCCCGATTACGCCTCGATGGATTCCGACCGCAAGCATATGTCGCCGCGACGCGTGATGATACTCGCTGACCAGCTGTCCGTGCTGTTCGCGCTGGGATACGACTTGGACTCGCCAGAGGTGGAGCGGTTCCTCGCATGTAATGTGGGACGCCCGAACATTCCGAAGATTCACGAGATTATCCAGACGGCGCTCAAGCCGCGAGGCGCGGAATCGGTCGAAGCGATTATGGACGACGCTGCAGGGAGCGATGCGCATCACGGTCGGACAGTGCATCGCGAGACGCGGGTACACGACGCCGCGACGCATGAGGGAGTGTTCATCACGCACTCCGACCGCGCGAAGGAGGCGGGCGCGAAGCATACCCGCGCGACCTTCAAGAGCCAGCCGATTGAGACCGTCGACGACTTGATTCGCGTGCTATCCAGCGACGACACGCCCCCGTCGCAGCAACCCTACGAGTTCTCGCTCCCGCTGCACTATCTGGATACCGACACCGACAAGCTGCATGTCAGTACGAATCCCGACGGAACATCCGAACTGCACATGCCAGGGTTCGACTCGCACGCATCGGTCGACCTCACGCGCTCGAAGCATCTGCTCCACTTGGCGGGTCAGCACGGCGCGCCTGCAGCGCACGCGCTGCACCTTGAAGCGGTCGACTCGCGCTCGCCGCTGGGACGGGGCGTGCGTGCAATACTCGGTTCGGGCAACCCTGAAATCGTCGCACAGCGCCTGCACGACACGCACACGGAGACGGAACGCAGTCTCAACCGTCTCGACGGTCTGCTGGAGACTCTCGCACAGAACCGCGATGCATCGACGGTGCATGCGATTTCGCGCGAGGCGCATCGCGCGGCTGCAGGGATGGGACTGCTCTCGATGCTCCATACGCCCGTCATCGATGTAGAATCGGGTCAGGAGATACTCCCAGAGGAGATTCACGACGAGTATCGCGCCTACCATGAGGATGCGCGTCGCAAGCAGCATGCGGAACTCGGTCGGCTGGCAGGTCATGCGCCTGAGCATGTGGCGCAGGTGCTGTCGCATCCCGCTGTGAATGTCGCGCCGTTGCATGCGAGCGCACGCGGCAGAATCCGAGACACGGTAGAACAGCACTGGCAGACGGTCAACAATGTGTGGGAACATCTCTCGCCCGAGCATCGCGAGGAGCTGCTCCACGCGATGCATCTGCTGAGCGCACACGGTCACCTGACCGATGCGCCGTATGGTACAATCGCGGAGAGGCGATGAGCAAGTCGCGCGTGGTTTGGTGGGATTCGGTCATCCTGAGCGACCCGTCGCACGGGGGCAGGCTCCATCCCGAACCGCACATGGTGCACGGGCAGCACGGGGTGTTCCAACGGCGGTACTGGGTACTCCCTGAGTCTGCCGTGCATGCCCGCGCGGGGTCTGGGACGCCGTCGGAACCCGCGCCTGCATCGCCTTCGCAGTCTCTGGCGCGAGCGCAGGAAATCGTCGGGAACGCCTTCACACGACTGCGCTCGGTGTTCCCGTCCCTGTCACGCTTGCTCCCGTTCCAGAAGATTGTCTACACGAACGAACTGGATACGATGGCGGTCGACCCGTTCGGACACCTCTACATCTCGCCAGACTTCGTGACGCGCGAGATACCGAAAATCATGGCGGAACAGCACCAGAAACGCACGGGACAGGAGATAAGCGAGTCCGACCGCGTGCGGGCGACCGTCGACATGGTGCAGGTGGTGCTGTTGCACGAGGCGCTGCACCTCGCGCTCACCCACTTCCCACGATTCGATGACTTTAAGCGTCTCAATCGCGATATTATCGGCGAGCTGGAACGAGCAGGCGCGAGTCCGCACTCGGTATTCAACGATGTAGCGGACTTGGAAATCAACACGCTCATCGAGGGGCTGCTGAAGTCGATGCGCGAGGCGCGTGTTGTCTCGTCAGAAGCGAACTTCGATTGGGCAATACACAAGCTTGAGGATTGCGATCCCTACCTGCCGTGGGAGTCGAACTACCGCACGCATGCGAGGAACCAAATCGCAGAGGCACAGTCGCAGCAGTCGTCGCAGTCGCAGTCGAGCGGGAAGCAGTCGCAGCAGTCGTCGCAGTCGCAGTCGAGCGGGAAGCAGTCGCAGCAGTCGTCGCAGTCGCAGTCGAGCGGGAAGCAGTCGCAGCAGTCGTCGCAATCGCAGTCGAGCGGGAAGCAGTCGCAGCAGTCGTCGCAGTCGCAGTCGAGCGGGAGTCAGTCGCAGCAGTCGTCGCAGTCGCAGTCGGGCGGGAAGCAGTCGCAGCAGTCGTCGCAATCGCAGTCGCAGTCGCAGTCAAGCGGGAGTCAGACGCAGCAGTCATCGCAGTCGCAGTCGAGCGGGGCAACAGGCAAGCAGGCATCCCAGAATCCGCTGGGGAGCGACATGCTGGATGAGAATCATGAGCTGGTGCGTCGCACGGTCGAGCGTCGCGCGGCAGAATCGGGCATGACGCCTGAGGAATACATGGAGCGTGAGCGGAACCGCACGGCACGCGAGTCGCACGCGGCGTCGGAGGAGACGGGTCGGAAGGCTGGCAAGGGCAGCGCAGACGCGCAGCGTCTCATCAGCGCGATTCGAGGCATGCGCCGCGTGAATTGGCAACAGGTGCTGCGCGAGTTTATGAGCGAGTCGATGGGATTCGCAAGGCGATGGCGTCCGAACATCGCCATCGGGCGCAGACACCCGTCACAGCTCGCCGTCGGGAATGTGCTGCTCCCGCGCGGGATAAGACGCGACTCGATGCGTATACTGGTACTCGTCGATGCGTCGGGCTCCATAGACGACGCGATGCTCAGCAAGTTTCTGGGGCACATGCAAGACCTCGCCGAGAACTCTGGCGCGGATGAGGGCGTGCGGTTCACCTTCGTGCCGTTCACGGGATCCCTGCACGCTGAACGCGCGATTGAGGTTGGCGCTGAGGAACTGCGCAGTCGAACTAAAGACATCGCGAAGCAGCTGCAGGTATCGGGCAGCACGGATGTGACGGGTAGTCTCGTGCAAGCCGTCGAGAAATTAATCGTGCCGCGCCAGAGGGATGAAGAGGGCGGGTACAGCGGCGTGCTGGTGCTAACGGACGGGGAGACCGGCTGGGATGGCGACTGGGACGCACAGTTCCGACAGAAGACACAGGGGATGCCACTGCGAATCGGTATCACGGAGAATACCTACGGTCAGTATTGGCAGTCGCATCCGTCGCTTCCGAATCTGTCGTTTCCGCTTCCGATGGGATAGCGTCTGGCGTGGCGTCGTCAGGTTCTGACGGAATCGTAGCGTCAAGGCTCGGCATACCCGCGATTGCTCGAACGCGCTCGAACTGCTCAGGGTCTGGGTCTTCCTGCATGCCGAGCATACCGAGCGTTTCGTTAGCGTGCGCTTCCGCCATCTCCAGTTCGCGGAGTCGCTCGATGTCCGCTTCGTACTGTGCGAGCGCGTCACGGTAATGTGCCGTGGACTGCACGGGCGGCTGCGGGTAGCGTCGCCTGAACATCTCGACGCGTCGCTCGATTTCGTCGCGCTCGCGCTCGATGCGCTCGTACAATTCGAGCATCTCCTCTTGCAGACGATGGGCGTTGGCGCGATCCGCTGACAAGACGCGATTCAACATGCGCTCGGTCTCTGTGTCTTCATCGTGACGCTCGCGCACACGCGCGTTCGCGGGCAAGCGATGTATCCGCCCGCATCGGGTACAGAGGTTCGCAACCGCTGGATACCCATCCGCGCTTTCGAGATGAACATCGAGGCGATGCTCATCCGCACAATCGCAGATAGGCTCGTCACTCACAACACGCGCCGTCGTCTGTTGGTTCCGCCGCGACATGCCGTGCAATTATACCGATAACTCACTCGCTCTCGCGTTTATCCCGACTTGCGCTTCAGCTGGTGTTCTATCTCGTTCATAGCGTCGAAGACCATATCTCGACGCCGTTTCGAACTTAAACCGCTCCATAGAGAGCGAAGCTTGGAGAGCGCGTACTCTGAGCCCCACTTCTCGACGACACCCAGCATTTGCTTGAACGCCTCATTAGCCAAGTCTCCTAACGAGAGAACCGACATCAGCCCGTCGATAACCTGCTTTTCAACGCTGTCGGGTATCTGCCCTTGAGCCGCCCGCTCGAATTCGGAACGCTTGTATTTCAACGCGTTGAGGATGTTGCTTATCTCGCCTTTGGGCTCGAACCATTTGCCTTGCATCGCAAGTCCGAGCGTCTCCAACGCATCGAGTACCGCCTCCCTTGCAAGCGTGATTCCTTGAGTCATCAGATTCTGCATCGTGTCGTTGAGGTAGGTTGCCAAGTAGAAGATGGCGTAGCGAGTCGTGTCTTCGTCGGGCGCCTTGTCGATGACCTCGCGAATCAAGCGCGGGACACGCGGATTCGTCGAGGTCGCTATCGTTTCGATAGCTGCTCTTCGTACATGCCTGTTGGAGGGTTCGGTCGCCAATCGCACGAGCAGCGCCTCTGCCTCTGGATACCCACGCGACAAGTAGTGCTGCAGGAACGACATCGGCTTTGCATACGAAGTGCCAATTTCCTCATACTGTCGCATTAGCAAGCGATAGACCGACTCCTGCACTGACGGAGCTTGCATAAGTTGCTGTGCAAGTTCCTGCATCTTGCGCGATTCCGCCGTGGCAAGGTCGCCGCTTACGACAGCAATAACCGCATCGTCATGCTCGCTTGTCGGCGCGACCCAGTACCGTTGGGACACACCATCCCGACGCACCTTCCGTACCTGATACCTACCGCTCATCGCCGAATTGTACCGACTTGCGCTTCAGCCGTTGTTCTATATCGTGTATAGCGTCGAGAACCATCCGTCGACGCTGTTGCGAAATGGCGTCTCTCAATAAGGAAATGGCGCCTCTCAAGTAGGAACGGAGCTTGCGAATCGCGTACTCTGACCCCCACTCCTTGATGACATTCAGCGTTTGCTCGAACCCCTCGGTGGACAATCTTCCCATCGGGAGAACCGACATCAGTCCGTCGATAACCTGCTTTTCAACGCTGTCGGGTATCTGTCCGTGAGCCGCTTGCTCGAATTCGGAACGCTTGTAGTTCAACGCGGCAAGGATGTAGCGTATCTCGTCTTCGGGTCTGAACCACTCGCCTTGCAGCGCGAGTCCGAGCATCTCCAGCGCATCGAGTACCTCATCCCTTGTCGGCGTGATTCCTTCACCGATCAGGTTTTCCATCGTGACTTCAAGGTATGTTGCCAAGTAGGTGATGGCGGTGCGAGCCGTCCATTCGTCGGGCGCCTTATCGGCAACCTCGCGAATCAAGCGCGGCGCACGCGGATCCATAGAGGTCGCTATCGCATAGATAGCTGCGAATCGTACATTCCTGTCGGAGGGTTCGGTCGCCAATCGCACGAGCAGCGCCTCTGCCTCTGGAGACCCATGCGCTAAGTAGTTTTGCAGGAACAACATCGGCCCCACATCCGTCGAGATCGTTTTCTCATGCTGTCGCACCAGCGAGCGGTAGACCGACTCCTGCACCGACGGATTCTGCAGGAGCTTTCGTGCAAGTTCCTGCTCCTTGTGCGACTCCGCCGAGGCGAGGTCGCCGCTTACGACGCCGACGACCGCACTGTCATGCTCGCGTGTCGGCGCGACCCTGTACCGCTGGGACACACCATCCCGACGCACCTTCCAAACACGGTACTTGACACTCATCGCTCAATTGTACCGTCGTGCTTACAATTCGTACCGCTCCCGCAGTTCACTGACTACTATTGCGCTTCAGCCGATGTTCTATCTCTTGTATAGCGTCGAGAACATTCGCTCGACGCTCGTGCGGAAGTGAACCGCTCAACAGAGAACGGAGCTTGGAGAGCGCGTACTCTGACCCCCACTCCTTGATGACATCCAGCGTTCTATCGAACGCCTCAGTGGACAAGTCTTCGGTCAAGAGAATCGACATCAGCCCGTCGATAAGCGTCTCTTCGATGCGAGTGGGTATCTGCCCGTGAGTCGCCTTCTCGAATTCGGAACGCTTGTAGTTCAACGCGGCAAGGATGGGGTTTATCTCGCCTTTGGGTTTGGGCTCGAACCACTTGCCTTGCATCGCAAGTCCGAGCGTCTCCAACGCATCGAGTATCTCCTCCCTTGTCGGCGTGATTCCTTTACCGATTAGGTTTTCCATCGTGACTTTAAGATTGATTGCCAAGTTGAAGATAGCGGAGCGAGCCGTCCATTCGTCGGTCGCCTTGTCGGCTATCTCGCGAAACAAACGCGGCGCACGCGGATTCATAGATTTCGCTATCGTAATGACAGCTGCGTATTGCAAATGCCAGTTGGAGGGTTCGGTTGCCAATCGCACGAGGAGCGCCTCTGCGCCAGGATGCCCGCGCGACAAGTAGTGCTGCAGGAACGACATCGGCCCATCATCCGACGACTTCGTTTCCTCATACTGTCGCACCAGCGAGCGATAGAGCAATTCCTGCACCGACGGATTCTGCAGGAGTTTCCGTGCAAGTTCCTGCGCCTCGCGCGATTCCGCCGTGGCGAGACGGTCGCTCATAACAGCGATAACCGCATCGTCATGCTCGCGTGTCGGCGCGACCCTGTACCGCTGGGACACCCCGTCTCGACGCACCTTCCAAACACGATACTTGACACTCATCGCTGCTGAATTGTACCGACCTGCTTACAATTCGTGCCGTTCCCGCAGTTTCCGCGCCACTCCGACTGCATCGTGGCGTACCTGATCATCGAGGTCGTCGCGCTTGGCGATTGCCTGCATCGTGCGCTCCATCTTGCGACGAACCTTCTGTGTCAGCGGTAGCTCAAGGATGTCGCCAATATTGTCGCGCATCCAGACGACTGACCCGCTAAGAGTCAATTCGGGTATCTGCCACTTCCCGTCGAATCCGTTCAAGCCGTCGAGCAGCACATCGATTCCCTTGACGAGACTGCGCTCGAACTTTGACTTGTCTACATTCAATTTCCTCCCCTGAAGAAGCGTGTCGAAGAGGTAACGCAATCCGTTGTCTATGTATTCTCGCAAATTTCTCAACGCCTTGTCCACGCCCCACCTATCAGGTGACTGAATCGCGATTTCGCTGAGCAGCGAGGGCGTCTCGTACACAGAACGCTTGCACACCTCCATCGCGATGCTTCGCAGTGTCCGATGGGGCGCTTCGGTTGCCAATCGGACAATCAATCGATGCGCTTCAGGCAAATTACGAGCGAGGTAAGGTTCGAGAGGAGTCAGCAATTGATATGCCTCGGCGTCTCCTTGCAGTTCGAGCTTCCGCTCCAGTGCGTTGACATACACGCGGAACAGCCCGTCGTTGCTCGCGGGCGAGATTTCTGGGGGCTGACCCGTCTCCAGAGCGTGCTGAAGTTGCTTGACGACAATCGACTCGACCGACTTACCGTACTCGCGTGTCGGCGCGACCCTGTACCGCTGGGACACTCCGTCTCGACGCACCTTCCAAACACGATACTTGACACTCATCGTCGCAACGTTCATCTCGACTTGCGCTTCGATCGGTGTTCTATCTCTTGTATAGCGACGAGAACCTTCGCTCGACGCTCGTGCGGAAGTGAACCGCTCAAGTAGGAACGGAGCTTGGAGAGCGCGTACTCTGATCGCCATTCCTTGATGACTATTAGCGTTCGATCGAACACCTCAGTGGACAAGTCTCCTGACGATAGAAGCGACATCAGCCCGTCGATAACCGTCTTTTCAACGCGAGTGGGTATCTGCCCGTGAGCCGCCTTCTCGAATTTCCACCGCTCGTAGTCCAACGCGGCGAGGATGAAGGTTATCTCGCCTTCGAGACTGCCCCACTTACCTTGCAGCGCAATGCCGAGCGCCTCCATCGCATCGAGTACCGCCTCCCTTGCAGGCGTGATTCCTTTACCGATCATGTCTTGCATCGTGATGAAAAGGTAGCTTGCCAATTTGCCGATGGCGAAGCGAGCCGTCCATTCGTTGGGCGCCTTGTCGGCAACCTCGCGAAGCAAGCGCGGGACACGCGGATTCGTAGAGAGCGTCATCGTAAGGACAGCTGAGGCTCGTACATGTAGGTTGGAGGGTTCGGTCGCCAATCGCACGAGCAGCGACTCTGCCTCTGGATGCCCATGCGACAAGTAGTATTTCAGGAACAACATCGGCTTCGCATCCGTCGAGTTTGTTTCCTCATACTGTCGCACCAGCGAGCGATAGACCGACTCCTGCACCGACGGGACTTGCAGGAATTGCCGTGCAAGTTCCTGCTTCTTGCGCGATCTCGCCTTGGCGAGGTCGCCGCTCATGACTGCGGTGACCGCATCGTTATGCTCGCGTGTCGGCGCGACCCTGTACCGCTGGGACACACCATCCCGACGCACCTTCCAAACACGATACTTGACACTCATCGCTGAATTGTACCTTTCGGTCGCCATCGGTATTCGTCTGGGATTCGTCCGAGCGCGACGCGCTTGCGAATCAGATCGGCGTACACGGGGTCGATTTCGGCAGTGAGCCATCGTCGATTCAGCTCATGGCAGACAGCGACTTCTGAGCCTGCGCCTCCGAACAGCACCAGCACCAAGTCGCCTTCCTGCGTCGACGCGCGGAGCAGCAGCTCAAACAGCCGCCGCGGCACCTGACACGGGTGGATTGTCTTCTCGCGCGAACCTGCTTTGACAAGCTCGATGTGGAACCAGTCGTAGGGCATGCGTCCTGGCGAGCCTTCGGCGAGCGTGCGCTGGATGCGCTTGTCGCGCGTGTTCTTGTACGGCAGCACGACGGCGTGCTTGTACCAGCGCGTGCGCTTCTGCTTCCGCGCGTGCAGGATTGTGCGGTGCGCTGTGGTGAACCGATAGGGGCTGAACCCGACATCGGGCGAGTAGCACCATGCGTACTCATGCACATCGTAGCAAGCGTCGTCGAGGTAGCGCACGCGCAGGTAGGCGTTCTGCTTCGGCATATTCAGGAAGAAAGCGTTCCCATCGTCTTTTAACACGCGCAGACTCTCACGCGCGAGCCGAATGTACCAGTCGATGTAGTCGTCCCACGATTTCCTGTGCCGTCGCCCGTTGTAGCGTATGCCCATATTGTAGTCGGGATCGCTAAAGACCATGTCGACGGAGCGGTCGGGCAGCTTGCGGAGCAGGTCGAAGACATCGCTCTCGTAGACCGTGCAGAGTTGGAGTTCGTCACTCATAGCAGTCCCTCTGTGTCGGGTCGGATAACGGCGTCGACAAGATATTCGAAGAGCGCGTCGTGGATGTCGTCCTCGTCTTGTTGTGTGAGCCTGAGGAACGGTCGCGCGGGCACGCCAGGGTGATAGACGCGTCGTCGATACACCCAGCGTCCATTCGCATCAACGAATCGGAGTGCGCGTGCGCGTCGCGGGTAGATCCAGTAGGGTCGCGTGCCGAATTCGTGGATGGGCGCGAGCGGATGCGAGGTGCCGACTTCGACGCGGTCTTTGGAGATGCGCGTGATGTGGTGTGGGTGATTCTTCTGCGCGACGCTGTCGCGCAGCTCGCCTGTGAGGATGAGGATGGTACGCTCGTTGAGTTGCCCGCGCTGCAGGAGTCGGCGCGGGACGCGCCCCGACGGCGTGCGCAGCCCTGCAGGGAGCCCCATGATGCGTTTCGCTGCGACGGTCGACGGAGCGAGCGGTCGCCATGGGGGTCGTCCGCCGACGGCGAAGTTCTCGCGGAACGCTTGACGCATGCGACTGGCGGCGTAGCGGTAGAACGGGCGCAGGTCTGCGATTCGGCTTAGCAGACTGCGCATCTCGGTGACGAGTTCGCCGTCAGCAGGTCTGTGAATCTGCTGGAAACTCATCACTCACCGCCTTCTCTTGATTTCCGCGTCGTCCCAGTGCGCTCGCCCTTTAGGGGTACTCTTAGTGCGCAGGAGCGCGACGCCCTTCGTGCGCCCGCCGCGTTCGCCCTCGCTCGACTTGATGCACAGGAGTAGCTTGCGCCCTGACTTGATGGTCTTCGTGCGGTAGGCTTCGCATCCGCGCTTGTCGCCCAGCTTCTCGCGCACATACTTGCCCGTCTCGTACCGATAGTAGCGTTTGGGTGGTCGCGCCATGTCGCCTAATTATACGCGAGCGGTATAATTCCATGCCATGCAGTGGGTATTGCGTGCGACGGATAGGATAGTGCGCTGGTACGCGCCCGTACGGGCGGCGCTACAGGCGGGCGCGGGTGAGATTGCGGGACTGGAATCCGACTGGAGCGCGATGTCGATTCCGCGCGAGGTGCGTGCGGAGTTGCTCAGGTCGCTGGACACATGGGAACGGTTAGGCGACGCGGAGCGAGTCGGCGTCGGCGTGCTGCATCATATGATTATGACGCTGAATCGTCTCGTCGGTCGCGAGGCGCAGAACGATTATCTGACCATCGAGCTGTGGGCGGAACGCGAGAATACGAACTCGACGCCGTGGGACGCGCTGCTCCATCCGCTGTTCGCAGAGCTGTTTGCGACCTATCGCGGCGGGCGCGGCAAACCGATTCTCGCCTATGGGTACACGCAGGCTGACCCGATCGCCGCGGGGTTCTCGGTCGATACCAACGAGTACGCAGGCACCATCGTGCGCATCGAGCATACAGGCAATGTCTCGTTCATAATCGAAGGCAGGCGACGGCTGACGAACGGCTCGATTGAGCCCGCGACGCACAGCGCGACTCTCACAGGCAGCGGCGTCTATTACACACCCGACGCATGGGTCGAGATTGGCTCGCTGACAATAGGCGTCAACGGCACGGCCTATGCCTCGCTGGGCGCGGGTCGACTCTTCTGAGCGATATTGCGTGCGATGCAGTCGAACACGACGGCGACGAGGAAGTCGCTGTTGAACCGCACGGCGGTGTTGGGTCTGTAGAGTGCGTACACGGCGAGGTCGAAGTCGCCTGTGCGCCGTTCGCTCAGCGGGTCTAACTCGATGACGGTGTCCGCCTCCTCTGGGGTGACGGGATCGTAGACGGTGAACTGGAGCGGTTGTGTGGATTCGCGGCAGACGACGCTGTACCCTCGCGTGGCGACGAGCCGTCGGAGTTCCTCTTCAGCGTAGCAGGTCTGCACAAACTTCAGGTGCAATAGTCGTCTCACCCGTTGAAGACCTCCCTATCGGGGCAGTTGCATGGCCCTGCGTGTTGCGGCAGAGGCGCGCCTATGACTCGCGCGATGTCGGCGAGGAGTTTCTGCATGGGGTTGAAGGTAGCGAGCAGCGCGATCTCGTGGTCGCGCGAGACGCGGATGAGTCCACCTTTGCCATAGATTTGCGCATCGCAGTCATACCGCTGGAGAAGTGTCATAGCGCCCATCAGGTCTCCCTCTCGGACGAGCGTGGCGATTTGTTCCGCCGCTCTAATCGTGCGAGGATGCTCGGTAGGTCGCTCGGTCGCCATATGTAGTATTCTACCTCCTGCGCTTGCATGAGCGCCTCTTGCCAGCGGCGTTGCGCATCGGAGACTCGCCCTTGCTCAGACTTGAGTTCGGCGAAGATGATAGCGGTCTGTTCGTTCTCGCTTTGTGCGGGGTAGACCAGCACGAGGTCAGGAAACCCCGTATGTCCTTGCAGGGGTGTATGCCAGCGTCCTGTTTGGCTGAGCGCGGGTCGCGTGTGGTGTACGAGCCATCCGAGCAGTCGCGCGGCTTTGACGATGGCGTTCTGCAGATGCCGTTCGCTCACGCCTTCAGCGGCTACCCGACTCGCACCATCTGGAGTTGCGTCGTTTCGTGCCTTGTTTGCCAGCCCGCGTCGATGTAGGGCGCGAGTTGTGCGCGTCTGGCTCGTCTCAGTTCCCGTTCCCATTCTACGAGTTCGCGCCATCCGATATCCTCCGCGATAGTGGCGACGCCGACGCGCGGCGGCTCAGGCTTCCAGTCTCCATACAGGTATTCTACCACATCGAATCGATGGGTCTCTCGCGCGTGTCGACAGTAATCGTAAGAGAGACGAGTCACTTCCGTCGGCGGCATGTCGTAGGGCTCGCGTGCGCGGATGATGTAGACGGGCACGCGCCACGGCACGGGCGCGGAGACCAGCTGGTTGAAATAGACCGCTTGGGTGAAGGTGATGGACTCCGCGCCCATCTTGAATTCGAGGTGCGCGACGACATAGACCGTCGCTGGCGGTATCTTCTCGACGAGGATCAAGTCCGCGTCGAGAGCGTAGTAGTTGGACGGCGCGAGTCGCTGATGTAACGCCTTGAACACCTCGTCTCGGCGCATCCTGTGCAATTATACGGCGTCTCATCGGCTCTCTCCTTCCGTGGCGAGGATTTCCGCGCCGATGAATCGCATGCCCGCCTGCAGCGCGGCGCGTCCGAAGCTCCCGCTGCCTGCGAACGGGTCGACGACGAGCGCGTCAGGGTTGCCGAAGGTCTGCAGGATGCGCACCGCCTCGTCGGTCGACTGCTCCCAGTTATGGAGTTCCTTCTGCCGCCCACCGCCTTCGATGAGATCGTTAAACTGCGCGTTGAGCGGCGGCGCATCGCGCGGGGTGAGTATCAGGAGCGGTTTCCAGTCGTTGATGATGCGTCGTCCACCTGCGACGATGTATCCACTTGCGCCTGTATGCTGGATAGCACACATCCACCACCAGCGCAGGTGCTGGGTGAGCATCGCGATGACCTGCGGGAGATGGAGCTGCCCGCTATAGGCAAGCAGCACGCCCGTCGGTTTGAGTACCCGCGCGGCGAACGCGCCGAGGTCATCCCAGAGCGGGAGATACTCCTGCGTGTATGGCGGGTCAGTCAGGATGATGTCGACGGAACGATCGGGCAGGTCTGCCAGCACTTCGCGGAAGTCGCCGCGTCGGATGTCGAGTCCGTCGTAGACGCCCTGCAAGACAGGTCTCGTGGTCTGTCGCTCCTCGCGTCGGATGCGTTCGACGGCGTCTTGCACGCGCGTCTCGCCTCTTGCGATGCGCTCAGCGACCTTCGGCAGCAGGTCGGGCTCGATTTTCGGGAGCATGGTCTTCGCGTCCTTGACTTCGCCCGATTCGACGCGACGCGCCGCCTCAGGCGAGACCGACTCTAACTGTTCGAACGCATCAGCGAACTCCGCGGCGCGATAGACCGTGCGCGAGTCGACGCCGAAGACCGTCGCGACCTGCTCCGCCGTCTTGCCCGACTCGGATAAGGGTGACAAATTGTCACCCTTATCGGCGGGACGATGAGGCGCTCGCTTGAGCATATTGTAGTAGCGTCCGATGACGATGGTGCGCTGCTCGTCGGTCAGGTTGCGTCTGGCGAGCTGGTTTTGGAGTATCCACTGAATCGCCTCCTCGCGGCTGTTGAACTGCAGACCAATCGTGCTGAAAGTGAGTCCGTGCTTATGTGCAAGCTGGTAGCGGTGGTGTCCGTCCAGTAGCACATATTCGCCGTTGCGGTTCCATGCGACAAGCGGGTCGCGGATGCCTTCGGCGAGTACCGACTGTTCCAGCAGTTGCAGTTCGTCGTCGCGCAGAGGCATAAGTACCCTGCGGATGGTCTCATCGATTTTCAGTTGCATACCAGCCATCTTGTTCCTCCTAATAACGCGCCTTACTGAATTACTTCGACATCGGCATAATCACGCACAGGTAATCGGTTTGATCAGCGGGTCTGAAGACGGCGGGTCGCAACGACTCGGTGAGTTCGACGGCAACCTCTTCGCTCTCCAGCACATCCAGCATATCGAGCAGATACTTGGCGTTGAAGGTGATTTCGAGGTCGTCGCCTTCGCGCACCAGACCGATCGTCTCCTTAGCCTCGCCGACGCAGCTCTGCGCTGTGATGACCAGCCTATCGCTCTCAGTGCGCAGATAGACCTTGCTGGTGTAGGTCTTGTGACCGTCAGTGGAGTTGTTCTTAGCGATGAGGTGGGCGCGGCGCAGCGCGTCGCGGAACTCCTTCACCATTAGCACCCAGCGGCGAGTGAACTCCTGCGGAATCACGCGCTGGTAGTTCGGGTACTGTCCCTCAATCAGCTGCGTGTAGACGGCGGCGTTCTCGCCCAGAAACGCGGCGCGATGCTGCCCCAGTTGCAGAGTAATCATCTCGCCTGCGGGGATTTTCCGCACAAGCTGGATGGCTTTCAGAGGCACAATCGCGGCGGTCGGCTCGCCTGCGCCCGAATCGATACGCGCCGTGCGCACGGCGAGGCGATGCGTGTCGGTCGCCGCCAAGCGCAGCGTGTCGCCCTCGAACTCCATGCGGATGCCCGTCAGTGTCTGGTTAATTCCCTCTTTGGGCACGGCAAACCCCACTGACTCGACCATTTCCAGAAACAGCTTGGCGGGCAGCGCGAGTTCGCTGGACGATTCGATGTCGGGGATGGGTGGGTACTCTTCGGCGAGCAGCCCCATCAGCTGGTAGCGCGAGTCGCCGCAGGTCAGGATGGCTTGGTAACGCTCGTCCGATTCGATGTGGATGTCCTCGCCACCGAGCGAGTCGACCAGCTCGGTCAGCAGGCGCGCGGGCAGCGTCGTCGCGCCGTCCTCGCCGACCAGTGCGGGAATGCGGCACTCCACCCACTGCTCAAGGTCGCTGCCGACCAGGCGCAAGGTGTCGCTTTGCGCTTCGATATAGAGGTGGCTGAGTATGGGCAACGAGGCGCGCGCCGACGCCGCGCCCGCTACAACGCTTAACGCATCGTCAAACTGCTTGCGATTGAGCTGAACTTTCATGGCAGTGTCCTCCATATGTGGCGGTTAGGCGCAGCCCGCGTCCGTGCGGGCACAGTGGCGCGTCCTCGTTGCGCCCAGCGCAGCCCCGCTTTCGGGATGACCCGAAATCGTCCGATTCCGTGTCCTCATGCCCTCTATTATACCCCATCACAGAGGCTGAGATGTGGTATAATAGAGGCATGCGACGCAGAGAGTTTCGGGACTTGTACCATAGTCACCCTCAGCTGTTCGAGCAGATGCTCGAACTGCGCGAGAAGGAGAAGTATACGATTCGCGAGATTTCGTACTGGATATGGGATGAATATTCGGTACGGATAACTACCTCGACAATTGCACAGTACCTGTGGCGCTACAAGCGGCTGCAGGAGCAGACGGGTAATTTCTGGAACGCGGAGCGCATCCGTCGGTATCCCGAAGAGTTCTCGCGGTGTCTCCACATCTATGTTTACGCGCGGTCGCTCGCGCGTCTCGATGAGGCGCTCGCGAAACAGCTCATCGAGAATGTGACGCGCGAGATGTGCGAGCGCGTCTTGGCGCAGGAGCGCGGGGAGACGGTTCCGCCACTTGGTCGTCGCGGCACGCGGTACATGGATTACACGCCTGTCGAGTCGACGGTACTGCGCGACTTGCGACTGGAGCGCAAGTTGAGCGTCGAGGAGCTGGCGCGCCGCGCCCAAGTGCAGAACTATACGCTGAGCAAGTGGGAACGGTACGGCGTGCTGCCGAACTCGCTCGATACCATCGAGCGCATCGCGCAGGCGCTCGGCGTGCCCATCACCACGCTCCTCGATGACTACCACAGATATCGACGCCTCGACCGCGTGAGTCGGAAGAGACTTGACTCGGCGCGAGCGGAAATGGTATAGTGATAGGGCACGGAAGGACGGATGATGTGGGAGACCTATAAGTCGCATCGGATTCGAGCGGTTCGAGGAGGCTTGCCTTCCATCGGTCATACACACCTCGCGACGGCGGGGGCGCACGCCTGTCGCCATACCTGCTGCCCCCGCCGATTCTTCGACTTCCCTCACCTCTGCCCAATCCGTAGGGCTGGGGCG